>ULPV01012112.1_pt1 | contig 12157 bp, 15 predicted proteins | sample 1953831 | NCBI WGS metagenome assembly ULPV01 (sample SAMEA4835638, study PRJEB28245) | human gut metagenome | biome: gut microbiome; material: fecal sample | place: Denmark | collected 2008 | reverse complement strand
CCTGCCGCACCGGGCACGAACCGTCTATATGTACCTCCGTGACCGTGCAGGCGGCGGAAGCTGCTGGCCGGGCGTGAAAACCATAGCCCGCGACCTGCACCTCTCGCCGCGCACAGTGCAGAGAGCTTTGAACGATTTAGAACACGCCGGATACATCCAGCGCCAGCGCCGCCAGCGTGAAAACGGAAGCTGCACGTCAAACTTATACATTATAAATGAGGACAAATAACAACGCGGACGCTCCCCGCCAAGGGGAACGTCCGCGCGTTTGCTGTCACCAGCGCTGCGACACCACGGCGCAGCTTGAAGAACCAACTCTAGCTGAGAACCAACACAGAAAAGAGAAATCTGAAATTCAGGAAGGAAGAATCTCTATGCGAAAGATCAAATTCATATCCATCCTGCTGGTACTGTCAATGCTGCTGACGGTACCGGCTTTTGCTTTTTCCACAGGCTTTACAGACGTGTCCGAGAAAGCCACCTATGCGGAATCTGTTTCTTATCTTGCTGACGCTGGCATTCTAAGAGGTACGGCATCCGGCAGATTCGCACCAAACGAGAAGGTCACGGTCAGCCAGTGGACGACGATGCTCTGCCGCGCGTTTGACACCGAGCCGGAAGGCGTTTCATGGCAGGAAGTGGGGGGCGAATGCTGTCCAGATTGCCATCCGCAGCGGCTGGTTGGAGCCGACAGCAATCAGTGACGCAAATGGTCTTATCTGCCGCGGCGAACTCTATCGGACTGCTTTCTCGGCAGCCGGAATCCCGCTCTACGATGCAACACTTTACGGCCTTGACTGGCTTTCTTCCGGCGAAAATGCTCTGCGTGTCGGCAAAGAGCTTGGGCTTTGTGCTGAGAACAAGACCGCAGCAGACCTCATCACACGCGCCGAAGCCGCACAGCTTCTTCATGCCGTTCTGACACAGACGCTGACCGTTGTAACGCCCGATACGCCGATCACGGTCGAAAACCTGACGCAGTGGAATGTGAACACATTCCTGCTGGAACTCCGCAAAGTCCCACAGCCAATCCTCGACGCTTTCAACGAAAACGGCTGGACGTTCGTGATCGGCACGGAATACCTCACAGAACTCAGCCGCAAGCTCGGCGTGAACTGCATCGGCGCGGCGGCATACACAGAGAAGCGGATTTACGTTTTCGAGGCCAGCGCGATTCTGCACGAATTCGGACACTCTCTTGATTGCACAATGGGTTTCCCGCAGGAGCATAATGGGACTCGTCAAAGCAAGACTCTATAAGACACAAAAACTACACTTAACTGTTTGGCCGTTATTGATATGTTGGCCAGCGACCAAGAGAAGACTGCTGCCGTTATGCATCGGCGTAAGCATATAGCAATTGTACTACAATTATATTTCGTTGTGGTTGTATACGCTCCAGAGGGCTTGAATACACGCATCGTCATCTTGTATTGTGTCCCAGTTGCAAAACTCTCGATAGTCTTTTCTGTATTTTGAGCTTGTGGCGGCATCAAAGTTCCTTATAATGCCGAATCATTCTTTTAAGCAAATAGTTTCACTCTCTTGATTAAGACGCGTTTTCAATTATTACTTGAATTAGGTTGCCAGTATCAGAAGTAATTTCTAGAATAATATCGTCATTTTTCTCGTCAATGACCCAATAGGAGAATTCTGTGCAATTTGCGCGCAAGTCTTCTATGGTCGTATTTTCCGGGATTATCGTCATCTGCATATTCATAATCCCGCTCGAAAAAAGCCGGTAAAACGCCAAATTGGTTTCTTGTATTAACTCTGGATCGCTAAGATAGTTCACTGTTAGAAAAAAAATACGTTTTGGGTCTCGAAGCATAGCTACAATATACTGTTTCTCTATAGGGTGCGTAGTATAGTAGGTGTCATCTATATTACTTTCCGCCAAGATAAAATTCACAGGTGCCCCAGTTCTTAAAAAATACAACCAATTTTCCAAGGATGATGCCGATGTTATGTAATTTAAATCAGTGTCATCATATGTAAGCATTAACTCCCATGCAATTAGCGCAATTGCTTTATCGTTTCCCGAAAAACTCACATTTTGATTATCGCTGACATAACAAAGGGATTCATGGTTGATAATATACTCAAAACAATACAACGCCAATGGCTCAGTATTGCCCTTGAAATATTCTTCTAAATACTCGTTGTTTAGTAATATTTCCTCAATTCTTCTTACGGAATAATCATGGGGAGATTTTTCTTCAAGCAATACTGAGATATTGCGAACAAACTCCTCGGCATCATTAATAAAAGAACCCTGCCGCATCTTTCCGATATGCTCAGCCAGTGGTGTCTCCACCACCGGCTGAGTTGCCACCTCGACATTTGACGAAATTGCTCTGCAGCCTGACATAACAATTGCATATAGGATAACTGCAAGCATGGCAAGGATCACGCAATAGAAGCGCTTCATCGGAATCAACTCCGGTCAATTTCTGTAACAACAGAAAAATACTGAGACGCTTTCAGCGGATATTTGTACACGTCGATGCCATTAATACTATAAGCCTGACCATTGACAGACATTTCGCTTCCCAACGCCGGAATAGCCAGCGTGAAGCAAAGAATAATCGCTAGAATGAGTGCCGTGATTTTCTTCATAAGTAACCTCCTGTTTTTTTACTACATATGTTTCCTATTGACGTATTACCTTTCTTTGGAATAATCCCCCCGTTGTTCAATCATCGAACAATGTATCCACGACCCAATCCGGAATATTATGAAGCTCCATTTCTCCATCCTTTCGCGGAACAGTCCATACGGACGATTCTCCTGTCTCAGGGTTGAGCGTCAGTTCCTGCACGACAAAATACTCCCGCAAGCCACCATCGCATACGCGCCACCAGATAAAGTCGACGTACAGATTCGGATCACCGGGTGTCTGCCTCTCTGCACCGTAGGGTGCGCTGCTTGCTCGCAGGATTAGCGTATACGAAAACGGCCAGATCTCTTCATTTTTACGGATGTAGGACACAATCTGGTCTCTCGCTGCGTAGAGATCGAAGTCGTACTGACCGACCCTGTCCAAATTGGCTGTAACGGAATTTTCCCATGTATCGTGGTGATCCATAAGCGAATAAATTGCGGCATAAGAAGCCGGATACTGTGCTTGCAGTCCTTCTGCGTCTGCTTCATGAATATGTCCGAACGCCCAGATAAACCACGTCCGGAACCACTCGAGCGGTGTCTCGGCTTCCCGCTCCAAATCTTCCGAGCCAAGAAGACTCCGGAATACTTCAAACGCCATACCGGGCAGATCACGGTCGCCCCATGCGGTATCCCGAAGACTGAGGCTGTCCTGCCCGTGGTAAAAGCTGCGAATCAGTTGACTGAGAACTTTTTCCTTTTGCGCCGTGATCATCTCGTATTCCGGGCTGCTTTTCCAGTCCTCCAGTGTTTGCAGCGTTTGAAGGACTTCCAGAAGCTCTTTGTAGGTGCCGAGATCCGGAGCAACGCTCTCCTGTTCTGGTTCTGCGCTGGATTCTTCCGGCAGCGCTTCTTCTGGTTTTTCCGAAGGCACGGTTATTGTTTCTTCCGTAACTGCCGATTCCGATTCCGGCAGACGGATATCCGTTTGCTCTTGCCGTTTCTGACAGCCCGTCAATACTAGTAGAACGCAGAGCATCGTAAAAAATGTGTGTTTTCCCATCAAGGCCAATCCCCTCGATCAGATCGCTTTGCGCTTCCTATCGATTGTATGATTTTAATGATTTCATCATATGTTTCAACGCCCGCGATGCTGCACTCGATATTGTCCGCAGTCCACGCTGCAAAATAAACTCCCTTGTTGGTCATGATATAGTATACGGTGCCATTGTATTCGTACTGCTCAGGATCAACCGTGTCCTTTTCATATAGTAAATGATCCTGATTCTCTGAAAACACTGTATACAATAACGTGATCGAAGAATCGCCATTCTCCAAGAGACAGTATAGAGACTCAGGTTGAGTTACGGCGTTGTATTGGAAATCACGTTCCACAAACCCATCAGGAAGATAACTTGGCAAAATCGTCGTAGGTATGCCGTGCATTTCCATCTCATTGGCAATAGAGGCCAACGGCGCCGGAATTTCTTTCGTGGAAGAACGCGCGACGGTTTGCGTATATTCTGACGACTTGAAACCAAATGTCTCTTTGGTCCAGTTGGCAATTGCCCCCCATAATTCAAACCCAAATGCATAAGCAGTTAGAGAGGTTGCCAGCAGAACGGCAATGATTGCCGCAAGGATGCGGGCTGTGCGAAGAACCCATTTGCGTGGACGCGTATTTGAACGCGGTGCGGGCCGGAGGATTTGCGTTTTGTCGGAAGTACCATTCAGCTGTGGCTCATCATCAAAATCAAAGAGCGAGCATCCTTCGCTTGAAGCAAAACGATAATTTTTGTTAAAAGAACTCCAAGCGTGATTGACATCTCCGAAATCAGATGACGGCAGCTCCTGATTGCGCTTTGCGATCACCCCCATAATATATAAAATTGCATCAGTATCGGAGTCTTCGCCGTCTGGGAGCTGAGAGTCCTGACGTAAAATTTCGTTCAATTCCTCCGTGCTCATCTCGTCAAACTTTGAAAAATCTCGATAAAAATGCTCTTTGGATTCCGACATCTCTGTGAACCCCCTTTGTTTTTATATGTACACAATTGGTTTGTTGGGGACATACATTAAAAGTCTTTCTCAATTATTTTTTGAAGCTTCTTTTTTGCACGTTGCACACGCTTTTTGCAGGCTTCAACCGTAATTCCCAATTCTTCCGCAGCTTCCAACATAGTATATCGACGAACAACGATATTTACAAGAAGCTGAAAATCTTCTTCTCCTAGAGCATCTGAGTAGGCAACAATGAATTCTGTTGTCTCCACAGTTGTGCTTGCCTGCGGCTCATACGCAGACATCGCCGCAAGTAGTGCATTACTAAGTCTAGCCTCAGTTCGCCGTCTATTACGAATCACATTTTTAAGTGTATTGATGAGCCAACCACGTGGATTTTTACTGCTCATCAATCCATCTGGCTTAATACACGCAATTCGAAAAGTATCTTGTACAACTTCTTCAGCAAGTGCCTTGCTTCCCAGTGCACTCATCGCGTAGATACACAGACGGGTGTACATCTCCCGGTAAAGTCGCTCGATATATTCCTCTTCTTCTTGATTTAAACTCATGTTATATCCTTCTTGGCCAAGAGTCTTGCTCAACACTTTTTATTCCGATTTTGAAAATTCTTCAATACAAAGTTGAACCAAACGTTCTACTGCGATTATAAACGATTCGGGCTTATCCCTCAAGAGTGTCTCAAGGTTTCGGATGCGAGCATCAGCTTGGTTTGGGTATATCAGATAATCCACACTTACGCCCAGGCAATTTGCTAGGTCATATAGTACTGAAATACTGACGCCTTTATTTCCGCGTTCGAGATTTGCATAAAATGATGTACTGATACCCACCTTTTCAGCAAGCTGTTCTTGGGTTAATCCATACTGTGTTCACAAACGCTGCAGATTCATTCCGATTATTGTAGCAATTCTCTTGTCCATGTCAACCACTCCTTGCGGAATAATTATATTTTCCGCAAGAGATAGCCGGAATAATCCAAAGGAGTGCATTTTTATTTCCGCCAGAAATATTCTTTAGAGTTTTCAATTAATTGTCCCCATATGCTACGATATTAACATAATTAAGTGGATAGCAAAAGAAAATATAATCGGGTAATCGAAGCAGGATAACGGCATTTCCTTGGAACAGGGCGAGCCACTTATTTTATTGGTACATATGGTAACCGAAATAATCGGTTTCAGCCATATGATTGCGCAACCAAAATGGCCTATGATTATTCTAAAGTGGGCGACAAAAATGTTCAGATTCGGAATTTGGACACCGACGAGGTCTTTACCTACTATCAGGCCGATGTTGGCGCATTGCCCGATGCAATTATCGACATTTGGGGCGAGGACAACATCCGCGAGCTTGCAGGAACCCCGGATGGAGCGCCGACAGATAACGCAAATAATGTGAGATATTACCACGAGCGGTTTTCTGATCAAACAGCCCCTGCCAGATAAAAACGCTTAGAGAGGATATCCGCCTCTGCTCCCGGCAGCGGCGGATGTCCTGCCCTTTTTGAAACAGGAGGAGAGATATGAAAGTAAAGCAATTGATTTCCATTCTTCTTATGCTGCTGCTACTGACGGCGTGTAGCGCAAACACCGACCTTGACCTTCCGGACGAAGCAGGTTCATCGGAACAGACGTCCAACATGGACGCCTCTGCCGCTGAACCGGAAGACGGGGCGGAAAAGCCGACGCTGCCAGAGATCGAGACGCCCGAGGGAGCCCCGGACGCAGAACTAGTGGAGACGCTGCTTGTCACTGTGGTAGACAACATCAACGGCGAAAATACGGATGACGGCGTGGAGCTAGTCATCTATGCTTACGATGAACAGTCGCAGGCGTTTCGGGTAATCTTCAAGACGCCAATCGGCCCATATGTGTATCCGGCCAATACGGTGGATTTTGAACACCAGATCGTCTACTACGCGTCTGCACGCCCGGACGAGACATATGACAACCTATATTCGTGTGATTTGAAAACAGGAAATGTCCAGCGGCTGACGGATGGAAAAAATGCGTTTAATGATCTTCTCTTTGTGGATGGCACGCTCTATGCCAATGTGGCTCGGGAGTTCTGCACAACCTGTCAGCCCGCCCGGTTTGACCTTGACAGCCAGACGTTTACCTATCGAAATGAGGCCGACGACGATACGTGGCATCACTCCTTCTCCTATGACGATTACGCAGACGAATTTTTGATCCTCACTTGCTCGGATGCGGAAATGCGGACACACCGCGTTGCGGCGGAGACACATATCCGGCCTAAAACAATTTCTTTGATCGACGCAACATTTGAGAATGTCACACCTCTGTTTTTTACGGAGGATTTTGAAATCTGTCTGACCCGACGGCTGAATGAAAATACCATTCTGATGACAACAGAGCCACAGATGGTCAGTGGAAAGCGTACACTCAAACGTCTGGACATCACCTCGCAGGAGGTGGAGAATGTGGCAATTCCCGGAATTCAGCAGGTTCATATGTTCTATCCTTCCTTGGACGGCAATACCCTGTATTTCGTCGGCCAGGCGGAGGGCAAGACAATCTGGAACGTTTACCGCTATGCGCTGGACACGCAGGAACTGACGCAGCTCACGTTCCCCAAACAGCCCGACCGGATCATTGACATACAGATCACGCACCAGCCCTGCGGGCCTGATTTTTCACATGGATGTTGCGTCCTCGAAGACGAAGGCCTAAAAAAATAACCTTTTGGATTACGCACTGACAGAATGCAGTGTTCCTCAGGCAAAACAAAGAAGACGTAGTCCCGAAACAGACTAATCAATCAGTATCTAATGGAAAATATGGAACCAAATGAATGCCACGAAAGGAAGGACAACTATGAAAAAGAAAATCCGTATTTTTGCCCTGCTTTTGGTTGTAGCGATGCTCTTATCGGCATTTGCCTATGCTCATGAAGAAACAGACAGCGCGAAGATTCACTTAACAGGTGAAACGTTGAGCGAAGCCGATGATGTTCAGGCTATCGGCAGCCGAGCTATCTTTATTTCTACGCAGAATAAGATTGCCAGCGTTGATGACTCGCAACAAGAATATGTTGCAGAGTACGTGCCAGAATACCAGATTGAATTTGCTATACCGTATCAGAACAAAGGCGTCATGATTGGCAGTGAAAAACCGACTATGGTCGCGTGCCCTAACGCATTGTGCAAGGATGAATATGAGCTGTCATGGGAGGGCACGTATGAGTACTTTGATTTGACCACAGGCGCAGTTCGAGCCATCCGTGACCCGAACACATTTTACATTGCGGCAACAAGTGTTGGCCTCACAGATCAGTCAAACTATACAACCACCATAAACGGAAAAAGCATTCCTAACGCGCAATATCCCGCAGGCGGCACATATAGCGGATCGACCAGCACGAGTTTTGGTACAGGTTCACAATGCCACGGATTTGGGCTCTATATCTATGACTACTTATTTGGAAGCAGTGGTGCAAAATGCTCTCAGGGTTTTGAGTATATCGGAAACTATACTCAAACGCAAATAAAGAACAAACTTCAGTTTTTTGCTCTTGGAACGCTGCTCAGAGTTAGCTACAGCGGCAGCACATCAGATGAGCATACAATGATTTTGGTTGGCAGAGACAGCACTGGCGTTATCATCTACCATGCAAACTGGCCTGATAACGGCACTGTAGCAATTTCACATGTGACATGGAGTGGATTTGCACAAACGTTCCCCTACTTGGATTTTATTATTTGTCCGCATAATGTGAATGTCTGGAAGCCATATTCCTCGACGCAGCACAGAGGAGCATGCACAGCGTGCGGGACTTATCTTTACGGAAGTCACTACGCACAAGTCGGTGGTATGGGGACTTGTCTGGTCTGTGGCTATTACGGAAATATGCCAGGATTGACCAGCACAGGTCATGAGGCAGAATGATCGCGAGGTATGTTCTATGATAGGAGTCGTTACTCTGCAGCGAAAAAGTGTGATGTGTCTCCTGCTGCTTGTGATTGCGGTGTTGATGCTGAGCGGTTGCCATCAACAAAGTCGTAGTGCGCAGCTAGATATTGCTGTGCAGCAACCGCCAGGGGTGGAGCAGCCCACTGAGGCACAGCCTACGCCGCAAGCGCGCCCAGCCAAACCGGAACAGGCAGAAGATCCGTCATTTCTCTCTCCTGAAAGCGACGGGGACTACGATCTGGTATTCTTCTTTGCCACAGCGGACATCGGCGATTATGAATTTTCCATCGCCCCCGAGGGCAGCGACGATTGGCAGAAGCTCGACGAGGCGCACTGGCTGGGAACCTGCGGCCAGTCAGAGGAGCACAGCCGGGTGCATCAGCAGCCCTCGCATATTTCAAAGTTCGGATTCCGCTTCGCGGATGAAGCAGACGGACGCTATCAGCTCAGGACTACGACGGTCGGGGTGACGCCCGCTGAGGTGCAGGAGCTATGGTCGCTTGAGATCAAGGATCAGACAACGCTGCTCGTCGTGGGAAGCGACCCGAAGACGGGTAAGCAGCTGCCGGAGCTTCTGCCCATGCGGCGCTGCGCCGACTGCCCGCAAAGCTGGTTTTTCCAGGAGGGCGATCCCGCCGAAGTGGGGCCGGAGGTCATCGACTGCTGCTATGTTGCCCTGCCGAACGAGGAGGCGGCCAGCTATTTCCTTGCCCCGGAGGGCTGCGAGGATTGGATTGCCGTGAGCGCGGAGGCATGCGATGGCCTGTGTGAAAACGAGAAAATCCACGGCGAAGGCTACCGTCTGCTTCGCGTTCCCCTTGACGCAGACGCGGAAGGTACGCGCTATCAGCTTCATCGGGAAGAAACCAACAAAGTCACGGACACATGGCACGACATTTGCATCACGGACGATCACACCCTGCTTCGGGTGTACAGGCAGCCGGGATCAGCGGCGTGGCAGTCTGCCTGGTGCGCGGGGGAAGAACTGCTGCTGGTGGAAAGCTTCGCCCGCTGCGGCGAATGCCCGAAAAACTGGCCGGAGGGACGCCGTCAGAAATGCGGCACCACCGCCCTGAGCGCAAACGCAGACGCCCCTGTTGGAGAAAGCGTCTGCGGAGATCTGGAATTCTACTTTGGCGCGGACAACGTGGGCTGGTACGAGTTCTCCATCGCGCCGGAGGGAAGCGATGCGTGGGTCAAGCTGGATGACGTGTGTATAGATCGCGGCTGGAGCGCGGACGGTTACGTCTGTCCGTCTAAGTATGGCGTCCGATTTGAAGAAGGCAGCGGGCTGTATCAGCTCCGCGCCACTGTCAAGGCCCCGCTGCCGTTTGCAATATCGAACATCTGGCACAACCTGCCGCTGCAGCCGGAGGGGGCGCTTCTGTATGTGGCCTGCCCGCCCGGAACCGAGCAGTGGCAGGAAGCGATTGCTGCGACACAGGCCGTGATCGTAACGCAAATGGAGCCGGAGGGATTGAGGGAATAAGCTATAAGAATTCCATCGCATAAAGCAGGAGGAAAAAATGAAAACAAAGCAACGATATTTTATTTTTAGTTTTCCTGCTGTCGGCACTGTCACCTGCTGTGGCTGCATCAAATGGAAACGCAACTGACACGGAAGTGCAGATAGATCAAACGGAAAACGTAGTTTGTTATGAGACGTTCTTTCAGTAGATTCTATATTTTAATGAAGATAACTATGTACTTGAGAACATACTTTCGCATGAAGAAATCGCTGGGATGGATCTATTTGAAGTGATAGATGGAGATTTGTACTAGCTGTGACTCAGACGTGCATTGTTGCAAAAAACGTACGTCCTGTCAGAACGGGCAGCATGGTTCTCCCGGTGGGATACATTGCTTTGTGCAATGTGTCTCACCGTAGTTTTTATGCTTTAAACAAATTCGGACTTGCCACTGCCGTAAATCCCGCCGAACCAGTAATAACCACGCCGTTCGCACCGCCGCTGCAATGGACGATCAGCAGATTGCCGTCTGCGTCTGTGCCTCCAGCGATGCCGACGTGGGAATCATCCGGATAAAAGACCAGATCGCCGGGTTGGGCTTCGCCCCAAGGAATATCCGTGCAGTAGCTGTGCTGCATGGCCGCGCCGCCGCGTCAGCAAGTTTTTCCCGGTGACAGTGGCGCTGGTGTTTGGAAGCAATATGCTGGTGAAGCTGTCTCCGACGCTGACCCTGTCCCGCGGCTCGGCCAAGACAACATCCGCCATTGAAGAACGGATCAGTCGTTCGCCCTACAAGGAGATGGACATTTTTAGAAAATCCGTGCTTCCAGGCTCCATGGGCTGCGGCTTTACATACGGCGATGCCTATGAGAATGCCAGTGGGCAATTGACGCTGACGTATAAAATGCCCCTTGAGCTGTAGAGACGCCTCAGATAACACATTTGCTGCCGTGAATGTAAAATCAAACTGCTATGAGATTATGAAGACACCGTATAAAGAGAAGGAGCAGAATCCCTGTTGGTTCAAGGGGCGTTTACACGTTGCACTTTCTCCGCTCGTTGCAGCAAGCGATTTCCGCTGCTTGCGAAAATTGCACTGCACTTCTCTTCAACGCTAATCCTTATTCCCAGAGAATCATGCATTGGAGAGACACTGCTTCATACAAACATTACAAAGCGTGGCGTTCTTATTTGAGGACTCTCCTGATAGCGTCAGCGAATGGCTATAGTCGAGGCGCTATTGAGAAAAAGCAAAGGGATGAAGGAAAAATAGGTAGGCAGACTACCCGTGACTATATACTTACAGTTAACAGACTCAATTTCTTGACACGAAAGGTAAGCGGCTAACCATATTGTAAAACAAAATGGGCTGCAGCAAGATGCGGCTATTTTCTCAAGACAAGATGGTTTGCTTCGTATTTTTTTACAGCGGCCAATGGCGCAGGTTTGTTTTTGATAACAGAACTGCGCCATTGGCCGTTTTTTACCAGCCTCGCGCCCCTCCGCTTTTGAAATTTTGGTTTTCTCAAAATTTCAGAAGAATGGAGGAATCCGTATGGGATTCAACTGTGCAGCAGAGAAAGCAAAATTTGATCGTGAATGGGCAAAACTGCGAAAAGAATACGCCAACGCAGGAATGAGCGAAAAAAGCATTCAAAAAATATATGAGTATGACTGGCACTGCTTCTGCCGGAATCGTGCGTATGAACGCAGGGCAACGAAAATGCCGTCAATAGAAATTGATGGTCCAGACGATGATCGGCGTTCTGCCCTATTTAGAAAAAGCGGGGTCATGTCTACCACCTTTGATGAAACTGGTTTTCAAAACCGCTATGCATGGGTCGACACATTGGAAGATGAGCGATTACTTCGCGCCATTATGAAATTAAACAAAAAAGACTTGGAATTGCTTACCTATGTCACACTCGAAGGACATGGGCAAGAAGAACTTGCACGAAGATGGGGGTGTACGCAGGCAGCAGTTGCTATCCGCATGAAAAAAATTAAAAAAATTTTTCAAACGACCTTATAAAAAAGTCGTTCCCGTGGCCTATGCATTGAGGGGACATTTTCAGTCCACCTCGTGCAGCTTGAAAAGTACATATCCAGCGACTGAATGACATCAAG
>ULPV01034544.1_pt1 | contig 12495 bp, 11 predicted proteins | sample 1953831 | NCBI WGS metagenome assembly ULPV01 (sample SAMEA4835638, study PRJEB28245) | human gut metagenome | biome: gut microbiome; material: fecal sample | place: Denmark | collected 2008 | reverse complement strand
CCAGCACGTTGCCCACGGCAATCGACGCACCTATTAATAGAGTGCCGGCCCAAACCGCGTTCTCTCCGAGAAACGAGCGGACAAAGCACCCGACTGCAAGCACGATCAGTGCCCAAAACAGCACGCGATCGGTGTCGAACTTGGCGGTAAGCGAGCTCACGAAGATGCTGAACAGCGCAAATGCCAAAAGCGGCAAGGCGCCCAGAAGCCCCTGCAGCGATTCGCCCCACCCGAAGGCGGCGCCGATGCTGGAAAGGAGCGGCCCAACCGCGACAATAGCCGGGCGCAAGTTCAGCGCAACCAGGAAGATAACCCCACTCATTAATAAAGCAGTGCGTTTTGCTCCTGTTCTGCTATCCACCTTTTCAGCTCTCCAGCCCATGCTTCCGTGCCCGTTTTTTCGTTCGAAATGCTCCTATTATCTCGCGTTTGGCCCGAATAATCTCGCCTTTCCGATGGCTCTATCTCTGCGGCGTTTCGCCCCTCGCAAAATTTGCACGCCCTATAACGACGGGCCTGCCCCGTCACACGTATTCCCGTCGTTATGGAGGCAGAAATGAATCGGCAAATGGAAAGGCGAAGCGTTGCGGAGATGCGCTGCTCCGCTTACCTAACGGTATCCGCGTTTGAACTTGCTGTTCAACGGTTGAACAGCTTTCGTGAATGTGGGGAGGTGAGAGAAACCGAAATGCCAAAAGGTGAGTGGAAGATTTCGCAGGTAGAAAAGCTTATTGGGCTGCCGCGGCGCGATATCCAGCGTGCGTGCTACAGCGGGCGTGGCGGTGCGGCAATCCTGCAGCCGGCGGATAGCTCGTGGGGCAGACGCAATTACGGAATTGAAGATCTAGCGAAGCTGTTTGTGGTGAAGTGCCATCGGCGGAAGGGCATGAGCCTAGCGGAAAGCGCCGCAGCGTTCAAGGAGTTCGAGAAATCCGATAACGCCTATTCGATGCTGGACGCGCAGGTTTCTCTCATGCTTGCCCAGCGCGATGAATTAGAACGGCAAATCGCCTGTGGGGAAATGCTCCGGGCGGCAACGGAAGACGAGTCCCTGCTTCCGTCGCTTGTACACGAGTGCGTTATGAAAGCGATTGTTGCTGTGGCGTGCTCGAGCAGGGAAGGTGAAGAGCAGGCGTGCTTTGCATTGCTGGAATATTGCGCCTTGGCTGGCGGGGAAGAGGTAGAGGCGTTCGAAGATACTATTCGCTCCTGGGTGCAAAGCGACGAAAAGCCTAGTTCGCAGTCTGTGCAGGAGTGGTTGGAGGGCGTGGTTGTGCGTGCTTCCCGCGCAAGAGACAGCGTGAGCCTCACCTCAGTTGCTTGCGTCCTTGCTCGCGTGCTCGATCATCCCAGCATTGAACCCGCTTTCGAATTATGGCTTGGCCCAGGCTCATTCGAGTTCATTGATGAGGCGGTTGGGGCATTCGTTCTTTCTAATGAATAAGCGTCGATAGTGGGCAGACATAACCCTGCCCGCATCAGGAAAGGAAAAGAGATGAAGAAAGTAAAGTGGTTGGCAACGGTGGCGGCAATCTGCGCCCTGGCATTTTGCCTGGTGGGATGTGGGAATCAAGAGCAGAAAGTCGATTGTGCCGACGATGAGGCAATGGCAGTCATAGCTGATGGTATTGAGGCGCGCTGTGATGCGATCGACAAATCAGATGTATCGGGATCGGAGCTGAAAAGAACTGCCATTCAGGCCGAGCTGGACGTTTGTGCTCCTTTGAAGGATAGGCAATTCGAAGATTCGAAAATGCAGGAGCGTGTTGTTCAGTACATTAACCTACTTAACGATTCGATGGACGTTGTCGAAAGCTGCCCGGAGTCTGATTACTCCTTCTATGAGAAATGGTCCGATGTTTACGATAAGCGTACAGCTTTGATCAAGACTTTCGTTGAAGAATACGGGCTGAAACTTGATGCAAAGCACCAAAGCGCCCTTGATGAATTGGTTGCTAACGGAACTGCCGTTGCGAAGAAGAGCGAGACCGATGAAGCGGTGCAGAAACTTGTCGATGGTCTCGAGTTTGAGAAGAAGAGCAATCACGGAATGTTCGATTACGTGGCGGTTGCTGAGAATACCTCGGGAATTAATCTGAAGGACGTTAGCCTGACCTTGGCACTTTATGACGGGGATGGCGTGAAAGCCAAGGAGGACTATGCCTATGCGACAACATGGGAGGCTGGTGAGAAGGTTAAGTTCTCGACGAGCTCTTCAGTTGACGCAAGTGAAGTTAAGGTCATAAAGAGCGATTACGGTGTAGTCGACTAAAGGCGTTAACGATCCATACAGACGCTATTAGTTACCGATGCCCATTGCCTCATAAAAGCGATGGGCATCGGCTTTAGTATTAATCAGCGATAGGGAAGTTTTTTAGGAGGGTGATTTCAGTGGGGAAGAATCCTTTCGACGTGGTTGGTGGTTTTGCGGCTGGTGCCGCCAAGGCTGTAGTCGGTACGGCTGAAAAAGCTGCAAGTGAAGCCGGTAAAGCGGTCGGCGATGTCGTCCATGCTGCGGGTAAAGCCGTTGGTGATGCAGAAAAGGTCGCTGGTGCTATCGCCGACGACGCAGGCAAAGCCGCCGATGAAGCAGGCAAAAATCTAATTGACATCGCACAAAACGTTGGAAAAAACGCAACGAGCGTGATCGGCGATGCTGGAAGGGCCGTCCAAAGCGCTGCCGCTAGCACGAGGACGATTGTTGGGAAGGCGGCTGGCGATGCGGCCGGTATTGCCGGGGAAAAGTCCAAGCAGTTGCAGATGCTATTCAGGAAGGCGCTTATGAATTAAAAAAGAATAAATACAACCCAGTCTTCCCTGACGACTATTTTTCACCCGATTACGACAGGCCAAACATGATCGTCCTTGTTGACGAGGACATGCGCAAAGGGATAGACGTGTGCGAGGGGGCAATGGGTTGGTTTAGCAAAGAGGGGGATCTCGAGGTCCTTCATCTCTACATGAAAGATATTGGACGCAGTGGTGTCGGCTTCCACCCTTCTCCTGTTCTCGGCGCGGTTTACTATGTTGATCCTTTCAACTCTAAGAGATTCATTAAGATTGATGATTATTTTGAGACTGCAAAAAAAGATCGAATGACCGAGCTTCGTGAGATTGCTCGTGCTCTTGGCGCAAAAAAATGTTCAATTGAGTTGATTGAGGAGGAGAAAAGCAGCAAGAGGGCTCAAGCAAAAGCAAATGGGTCCTTCAGGAAGGGAATGCCTGGGAGAGCTAACGGGGATGTCAAAGTCGGTTGCTCTTCGGCGAATTGTGGGAAAAATAAAAATAGAGTTGTCGTTACTTTTTCGGGGGATGCGGACCCTGAATATCCGAGATTGGAATGGTTTGCTCATGATAGCGAGGTCCACTTCCTAATCAATGCCCGTTTGGGTGGCACAGGCTCAAATACGATGAAAAATTATCAATTCAGCCTCGAAACTTCAAGCTCTGAAACGATGTCGCTGGATATGGCCGCAAAAATCGACGTCGCACTCAAGGGCATGAAAATAAAAACAAACTATTCCTTTCAAGGAAAAGTTAAGAAAGAAATGGCGAGCCGCTTTCTGTATTCTGTCGAGTTCTAATAGTGGATATTTTTATACTGATCCAACCCATTTCTCATTCGCAAGTGATGTCGCTAAAGGTACCGTTGGGATTGTAGGCAGCGCTGCAGAGATTGCTGCCGAAGTCGTCGATGGTGCCATAAAATAGATGGATCCCGAGGGTAATGTGGAAGAGCGAAGGCTTCTCGAACGGCGCAATAATGAGCTGCATTTTTTTGGCGATTAGCTTTTAGCTGTGATGACGGCGTTAGGGAAAAAGAGAAGTTCCTTAAATACCTTGATCGTTATTTCATGATCTAAACTCAAAGGCGAGCAGCAACCTGCTCGCCTTGCATATTTAAGCGAAAGGGGATTCGCTATGGGGAGCTTTAGGGAGATTGATCCGTCGCAGTTTGAGCGCTGTTATTTGGACGTGCCGTATGCCAGCGAGGATTCGCGGCAGGTGCTTGATATTTGGTTGCCGAATGAAGGGGAAGGGCCGTTCCCTCTTATCGTGTTCGTTCATGGTGGTGGATGGGTTTCGGGCAACAAGCGCGAAAATACCATGCCGGGCGTGTTCAAATTCCCTTCGCAGGGCTATGCGGTTGCGTGTGTTGAATACCGTTTAGTGCCCGACGTTCGTTGGCCTGAGCCGTTGGAAGACGTTCGTGCGGCTATTCGATTCCTTCGCGCTCACGCCGCCGAATACAACTTGAGTGCCAAAAACATTGCCATCATGGGCAATTCTGCTGGTGGGCACCTTGCCTGTATGGTTGCGGCGTTGGCGGGCCGCCCCGTAATGAACGGACGCCGCTACGACAACCTCGATCAGTCCGATGCGGTGCAGTGTCTGGTTGCTGTGTATTCGCCCACCGATATGTATCAGCTCGATTTGTGCGACCGCACCACCGCGGAAGACCAAGCCGCCGCAACCGACGGCAACACGGTGCGGGGCGATACCGGCGAAAAGGGCATGGGCAAAATGCACAACCAGCTTATGGGTGTAAGTTGCATCGACAACCCGGAAATTGCCGCAACGGCCAGCCCTATCAAGTTCGTAAACGAAAGCTTCCCGCCCGCGTATTTCCTGCAGGGTGTGCAGGACCGCATCATCCCGTACACGCAGTCGGTTTCCATGGTGCGTATGGTGAACGAAGCGCGCGGCGAAGGCCATGCGAAGCTGAAGCTGTTCCCCAATGCCGACCATGGCGCCGAGGAAATGAAAACCGATGAAGAGGTAAATCTCATCCTTGATTTCATCGACCAGCACATTTGGCCAGGCGAACATAAGCGCACGCCGCTTCCGAAAGAAATAGCGCTTCTGTAGTATCTCCCCACAATTGCAAGTATCTTAGCCAAATACTATAAAATGGCTAAGATACTTGCACCGTTGGCTAGGATACTCGCATGAACTTTGACTACAGCACTTCGTTGCCAAGCCTGTGCACGCCGGTAACCATGGGCGCAGTAGCCGCTATTCACGAATACAAGGGCAAGCAGGAGCTGTACCAGGCTCTGAAGCCTGAACCATTCGAAAAGCTCGCAGCTGTGGCTCGCGTGCAAAGCATTGGCTCGTCGAACAAAATCGAAGGCATCGAAACCACTGATGTTCGCTTGGAGGCTTTGGCTGCAGAAAAGGTCGCGCCTCATAACCGCAATGAACGCGAAATTGCGGGATATCGGTACGTGCTGGATCTTATCCATGAGCGGTATGCCCATATGACAGTAACGCCGAACCTTATCCTTCAATTGCATCGAGACTTGTATCGCTACGAAGATGCATCATTTGCGGGAAAGTGGAAAGATTCCGACAACGCTATTGTTGAACGCTTGACCGACGGCACACTCCGAACACGCTTTGTGCCTACCAGTGCGGTTGTCACGCCGGGTGCTGTGGAGTCCCTTTGCCAAACGTACAACGAATCAATCAAACAAGGGGTGTTCAGCCCATTGCTCTGCGTTGCTCAGTTCATATTTGACTTTGTGAGCATTCATCCTTTATCCGATGGCAATGGCCGTATGAGCAGGCTTCTTATGCTTCTGATGCTGTATCAAAATGGCTATACCGTAGGGAAATACCTTTCCCTAGAGCGCGAAATCGAACGCACCAAGCAAACCTATTACGAAGTCTTGCAGGAAAGTTCGGCTGGCTGGGCTGCGCGGGAAAACGATTACTTGCCGTTCGTTAGTTACTTCTTGGGCATTGTATTTTCCCGCTACCGGGAACTCGATGAAAGGCTCAACGTCATCAACGCTCCGAATAGCAGCGAAGAGCTAATCAGGGATTGCCTGGCGAAAGCCATCGTGCCCATCTCAAAGCGCGAGATACAGAAGATGTGCCCAACGTCCGGCGCGCGTACCATTGAGCGAACGCTGCAGAAGATGGTGAAGGAGGGAGCGGTGCTAAAGGTGGGCGCAGCGCGTGCAACGTGCTATCAGCTTAATTGGCAGGTAGGGAAGTAGCGGGCTTGCCGCAGCTTGGGCCGTTCATTCTCCGGCTGCGGCATTTTGCCTGGGCGGCACCGCGTGCATCAAGCACTCGAAGCCTTTGAGTGCCAAAAAATTTGGCAACGGCGTGGTAACGAAATGAGAAACCTTCCGTTACCTGATGTCAAAAATGGATGCAATTTCTTTCTCTGATAACCTGTTATCCCAGCTCAAACACCTATTCTTTGCAGCTACAGTCACTGAAAAATATCTAAGTGCCACACACTCAAGTTTTCTTCACGAACAGTTGCATTCATTGCGTAAGTTGCTAGTATGTATATCCGTTAGCACTCCTAATTGCTGAGTGCTAAAACTTCGGTAATAGCCGCGCTCCCTGTGGAGCGCGAATCAAATGGCGAAAGGAAGTACATTATGAATCTCAAGCCGCTCGGTGATCGCATCATCGTCAAGCAGGACGAGGCTCAGGAAACCACGGCAGGTGGTCTGTACATCGCTGCAGAGTCCAAGGAAAAGCCCCAGTCCGGCGTTGTTCTGGCAGTAGGCGAAGGCAAGGTCAACAACGACGGTGAGCATCTTCCCATGCCCGTAAAGGCTGGCGACCATGTTCTGTACGGCAAGTACGGCGGAACCGAAGTTGAGGTTGAAGGCGAAAAGGTTCTGATCCTTCGCGCAGACGATATCTACGCTGTTTACGCTGAATAGCCCACGCGGCTAAGCCTGGCGCTGCAGAACTCGGGGCGGCGCAAGGGCGCGGCGTAAGGCCGCATACCTTTTGGTACTACTTCATTTGAAAGGAATTTCAATATGGCTAAGGAAATCAAGTTTGAGGCTGATGCCCGCGCTGGCATGGCCGAAGGCGTTAAGAAGCTGGCAGATGCCGTAAAGGTAACCCTCGGACCTAAGGGCCGCTACGTTGCCCTCGAGCGTTCCTTCGGCGCTCCTTTGGTAACCAACGACGGCGTTACCGTTGCTCGCGAAGTTGAGCTTGAGGATCCGGTGGAGAACATGGGTGCTCAGCTGGTAAAGGAAGCTGCTGTTAAGACCAACGACGTTGCTGGCGACGGTACCACCACCGCAACCCTGCTCGCCGACGTCATCGTAAGCGAAGGCCTGCGCAACGTAACCGCCGGCGCCGACGCTCTGGGCATCCGCCGCGGCATCGACAAGGCAACCGACGCCGTTGTCGCTGCCATCAAGGCTGATGCAACCGAGATTTCCACCAAGGAGCAGATTGCCAACGTAGGCACCATTTCCGCAGGTGACGCAGTAATCGGCGAGAAGATCGCCGAGGCAATGGACGAAGTTGGCAAGGACGGCGCAATCTCCGTCGAGGACAGCCAGACCTTCGGCATCGACATCGACGTTGTCCAGGGCATGCAGTACGATCGCGGCTACATCTCCCCTTACATGGCAACCGACTCCGAGCGCATGGAAGCCGTTCTGAACGATCCGTACATCCTGCTCACCGACTTGAAGGTTACCTCCATCCAGGACATGGTTCCTCTGCTGGAGGGCATCATGAAGTCCGGTCGTCCGCTGCTCATCGTTGCTGAAGACGTTGAGGGCGAAGCTCTGGGCACCCTGCTGCTTAACAAGCTGCGCGGCACCCTGAACGTAGTTGCCATCAAGGCTCCTGGCTTTGGTGACCGCCGTGCTCGCATCCTCGAGGACATCGCAGTCGTTACCGGCGGCAAGGTAGTTTCCAAGGACTTCGGCATGACGCTTGCCGACGTAACCGTTGATGCTCTTGGTACCGCCAAGACCGTTAAGGTTTCCAAGGACGCAACCGTTATCGTTGACGGTGCTGGCGACAAGGCGGCTGTTGATGCTCGTGTTGCTCAGATGCGCAACGAGATGGAGCACCTTACCTCCGACTTCGACAAGGAAAAGCTTCAGGAGCGCCTCTCCAAGCTTTCCGGCGGCGTGGCTGTTCTCAAGGTTGGCGCTGCAACCGAGTCCGAGCTCAAGGAAAAGAAGAGCCGCATCGAAGACGCTTTGCAGGCAACCCGCGCTGCAGTTGAGGAAGGCATCGTTGCTGGCGGCGGCGTAGCTCTTATCAACGCAATCAGCGCTCTTGACGGCGTTGAGGTTTCCAACGCAGACGAGCAGGTTGGCGTTGACATCATCCGCAAGGCACTCGAGGCTCCTATGCGCGCCATCGCCACCAACGCAGGCTATGAGGGCTCCGTTATCGTCGAGAAGGCAAAGGCATTCCCGAAGGGCGAAGGCTACAACTTCGCAAACGGCGAAGAGGGCAGCATGATCGAGATGGGCGTTTCCGACCCTGTGAAGGTTACGCGCACCGCTCTGCAGTCCGCAGCATCTGTTGCTGGCCTGATCCTCATCACCGAGGCAACCATCAACGAGATCCCCAAGGAAGGTCCCGACCTGTCCGCACTTGCTGGCGCTGGCCAGGGCGGCGGCATGGGCATGATGTAAGTTCGGTACGTCCGCTCGTGCACTGAAAAAAGCACCCTTCTGGGTGCTTTTTTGTGCACTCGCTCCATACGGGATGACGCTGCGCGGCGCCCTGGCGGCACAGCTGACTTTCAAGCGCTCAGCGTGGCCACAAGGCCTATGCTTCGTGCTTTCAAGTCAGCTGCACTCGCCAGGGCGCCGCTCGCTGATTTACTGGCGCATGCCCCGAGTTTTGGTTAACGCCCTTTGGGCGTTTGCTCAAATTCGCTTTGCTCTTTGAGCGTTGGGTTTCGTTCTGGGTTGTTCGATAGCTTCAGAAAATGCTTCATGAGCTCTATTGCTATGGTTTTGTGAAGAATGGCGCGTGTTGTAACCTCGGCGGCTGCACAGGAGTACCCTCGCGTGCGGGCCAGCGAGCTATTGAACACGTTCGCTGGTTATTTTGTTCATTAATTAGGCATACGCAGGGAAGAAGGCATTGCTCCAATGGAGGTTTTTCAGCACACGTTTACGCAGATGCTGATGTTGTTCGCAATTATGTTGTGCGGTTTTATCGCAAGGAAAAAGCGCATGACCGACGACCTGTTCGACGGCAACCTCTCCAAATTGGTGATGTCCATCACCCTTCCTGCCACCATTTTGAATTCGGTGCTTTCCGATAGCCAGCTGCCGCCCGACGAGGTTATCCTCACCATGTTCGGCTATGCGGTTTTGTACTTTGCCTTTGCCTCGGTGTTTTCCTATTTGGTGGCGCACATCGTGTATCGCAAGCTCAACCGTCCTGCGCGAGGCGCCCACGCTTTCATGATGGTGTTCGGCAACGTGGGCTTCTTGGGCTTTGCCGTGCTCGCCGCCATTTTCGACGAAAGCGCGGTGTTGTACGCGGCAGTGTTCAACATCGTGTTCAATATCGTGCTGTTCTCGCTGGGCGTGTTCTTCGTTGCGGGCAACGATGAGCAGACGAAGGAAAAGCGCAGCCTGAAGATGCAGCTGAAAGCGCTTGGACATACGCTCTCGAAGCCGGTGATGATCGCCTCCTACGTTGCGATGGCGTTGGCCCTGTTGCACATTACCGACAACGGCCCTATCGGCCAAACGTGCAGTATTCTGGGCGGCATGACGGTGCCGGCGGCCATGCTCATCATCGGTTCCACGTTGGCGAAGATGCCCGTGCGCGAAATGCTCTTCGATGGCTGGGGATACCTCACCACCATCATCCGTCTTATCGTGGTGCCTGTTATCGTCTACTTCTTGTTCGGCCTGTTCATCAGCGATTCGTACCTGCTTGCTATCCTCACGCTGCTGGCGGCGATGCCTGCCGCTTCGAACGGCACCATGCTGTGCCTGGCTTACGATGGCGACACGCGCACCATGTCGCGCGGCACGTTCCTTACTACGGTATTCTCGCTGGTCACCTTGCCGGTTATCGCGCTCATCGTGGTATAGCTGCCGAAGGCGCCCGGCAGCACGCCTCTTGCGGGCGCTATTGGCAAAAGGGCCATTCAGCTTCGCACCGGGCTATTCGGGCACCTTTGAGCGCAGAGCGCCTTGCCTCCCATCGGACGCTTTGGTTGCTTCCCCTATAATTGCGGTGCGCCGAAAAGGCGCATGGTAGCTGCCTGAAAGGGGATTGTCCGTGGAAGTGCTGCAACATGCCGGATTGCAGATGCTCATCCTGTTCACCATCGTTTTGCTTGGTGCGATAGCGCGCAAAATCCATCTGATGAACGACGATTTCGACGCGTTGCTCTCGAAGCTGGTTATGACGGTGACGCTGCCGGGAATGATCTTGGACTCGGTGCTAAGCAACACGAACTTGCCCGATTCGCACACTATCATGATGATGCTGGTGCATTCCACGGTCCTGTATGTGCTCGTGTGCCTTTTCGCCTGGATATTCGTTCGCTTGGTGTACCGAGGTGTGCCGAGGCCGGCGCAGGGCGCGCACGCCTATCTCATCTCGTTCGGCAACACGGGTTTTATCGGGTTCGCGGTGCTTGGCGCAATCATGGGAAACGATGCGGTGCTCTACGGTGCCGTCTACAACATCCCCTACAACGTGTTTCTTTTCTCAGTGGGCATGCTGTTCATTGCAAGCACAGGCTCCGATGGCGCTGCGGCGAAAAAGCCGGTGAAGGAGCAGGTGAAGGCTATTGCCAAGCAGCTCGTGAGCCCCTGTCTCATCAGCTGTTTTGTGGCTATGTTCCTGGCTCTGTTCGGCGTAACCGATTCGGGATACGTGGGCCAAACCTGCAACTTGCTGGGGCAGATGACGGTGCCTGCCGCCATGCTGGTGATCGGCTCCACGCTTGCCAAGCAGCCGTTGAAGCAGATGGTAAACGACGGTTGGAGCTACCTTACGTCGTTCATGCGCCTGGCAGGCGTGCCGCTGCTTATCTTCTTCGTTGGCGGTATCTTCATCCACGACCCGTACATCCTGGCGGTAATCGTGATCGAATCAGCCATGCCGGCTGCCTCATCAGGGATTATGATGTGCCTTGCGTACGGCGGCGACACCATGACCATGTCGCGCGGCACCTTCATCACCACCATATTTTCATTGGTGACGCTGCCTCTTTTGGCGCTGCTGGTGGTGTAGCATTTCGGGTTTCCGTTTTCTGCGGCGCACGCGCTGATTTCGTCGGCAAAGTTCTCAAAACCAGGAAACAGCCTTCTTCTGGCAAAAAAATAGGCTTGGGAACGATTGCCTACAGGCTGCTGCTGCTATAATCAAACAAAATTATTAAATTGTTGAATAAATGAACCAAATTCAAGCCGATATCTTTTGGTTTGGCATGAGCTTGGGATTCTTATCGTTCCCAAGTCCAATTTTTTGCCAAGAATGCCAGGGACTTTGGTTTTGGTGCTGTGCGGTAAGATGAAAAACGTTGTTTTCCAGTTCGCGAATGAGAGCTTGCATGATCGAATATCCTACCTCGCTTGAAGACCCGCGTCTTGATGTGTACGCACGGCTCACCGAGCTTCAGCTGCGCAATCGTTTAGAGCCTGAGAAGGGCATCTTCATCGCTGAATCTGACAAGGTGATAGACCGTGCGCTGACAGCGGGCTATCAGCCCCTTTCGTTGCTGGTGCCCGAGCATCGTTTCAAGCGCATGGCCGGTTTGGTGGAGCGCATGGGTGGCAACAAGTCCGCCGAAGAGGGCGGGCTTACCGTGTTTGTCATGCCCGCCGAAGAGGTGGAAAAACTCGCTGGTTACGAGCTGACGCGCGGTGTGCTGTGCGCGATGCGGCGCAAGCCTTTGCCGACGGTCGAGGAAGTGGTGGCGAATGCCCGCCGCATCGCCATCCTGGAAGACATCACCAACCATACCAACGTGGGGGCTGCGTTTCGCAGTGCTGCCGCATTGGGCATCGATGCGGTGCTGTGCACGCCCGCCTGCTGCGATCCGCTGTATCGTAGGGCCGTTCGCGTTTCTATGGGCACAGTGTTCCAGGTGCCTTGGACGCGCATCGGCGAAGCACCTGGGGAAGAGTGGCCTCGGGGCGGCATTGCCAAGCTGCAGAGCTTGGGCTTCAAGACGGCCGCTATGGCGCTCGACGATAATTCGGTAAGCCTCGATTGCCCGGAGTTGAAGGAATGCGAAAAGCTTGCCATCATCATGGGCACGGAAGGCGATGGCCTTTCGAAGCACACCATTGCGGCCTGCGATTACACAGTGAAGATTCCCATGGCCCACGGGGTCGACTCGTTGAATGTGGCAGCCGCCAGCGCTGTGGCGTTTTGGGAGCTGCGAGCGCGATAGCTGCCGGGGCTGCTCGAAACTGTCGGCGAATGGCTATCGGCTGCAACGCGTATAGCCGTTTGCGCTGATGTCCCAGATTGCATTTTGCCGAATGGTTCGCTGCGTTGCTTCGGTGAAGCACGGGCTGGTTTTGCCTTGCAGGAAAAATACGATATAATGCCAAAACGCCCATAGGGCACTACGCTGGGCCATCGTCCAATGGCAGGACCCTGGTTTTTGGTACCAGTTATGTAGGTTCGAATCCTGCTGGCCCAGCCACATATTTGGGAGCAAAACCGCCTTCGGGCGGTTTTTTGTTGCGTTTTCGTTCGTAAAGGATTCGA
>ULPV01051370.1_pt1 | contig 12586 bp, 9 predicted proteins | sample 1953831 | NCBI WGS metagenome assembly ULPV01 (sample SAMEA4835638, study PRJEB28245) | human gut metagenome | biome: gut microbiome; material: fecal sample | place: Denmark | collected 2008 | reverse complement strand
AACAATTTGTAGTATTATAAAAATAATAATAAGTTTATTAAATTACAATAAACTTATGAAAGGAGATTTTTAATTTATCATGAAAAAACAAGCTCAAAAGAAAAAAGGCACTATAGCAGTCAAGATTTGTATACTTGTAATTGCAGCACTTATCCTCTCTAATCTTACAAGTATGATTCTGATTGTAAATAATTCAAGAATACTTATACGCACCTCTGTCCAAAACAATATGATGAGCATGGCCAAAACATCTGCCGAACTCGTCTCTAATGAAATGCGTATCAATAACAACAAATCTCTTTCATATGATGAATATGCACGTATACTTAAAGACACAAAACTCACAGGTGTAGACAGCTCTTATGTTTATGTCGTATCCTCTGACGGAACCATGTTATATCATAATACAAAGGATAAAGTCGGCAAGCCGGTTGAAAACAGTCTTATCAATAATCTTGTAACACAGATTAAATCAGGAAAACAACCTGAACCTGCAATAGTTGATTATGATTATAACGGTGTTGTAAAATACGCCGGTTATGTTATCCTTGATAACCATGATATTGTTGTAGTCAGTGCCGATGAAAATGATGCATTAAGCGGAATTACACGAATTACCCGCATTTCAGGATATATTCTTATTGGTATTATCATCGTTGCCCTTATTGTTGCATATTTTTTCAGCAGATCAATTGCCCGTCCGCTTTCATCATTAAGCAGACTCATCAAAGAAATTGCTGATGGTAATCTGAATGCTGATTTTTCAAAAATCAAAAAGTCGAATGACGAAATTGGTCTTATAACCGAAGAAATGCAGTCTATGAGCAGTTCATTAAGCACAATAGTAGAAAAAATCAGGACTGCCGGAAATACGATGTCAAAAAACAGCACTGACTTGAACGAGACAAGCAACCAGACACTTTCTGCCAATAATGAAATATCACGTGCAGTTCAGGATGTTGCAGAAGGCTCAACAAATATGGCCAATGCAATAGCCGATATTAATAATTCACTTGAAACAATGTCTCTTGAGTCAGAACACATAGACAACTCTGTTACAGATATCAAAAAACAGACAGCTTCCGTTCAGGAAAACAGCCAGTCAATGAATGAAAAGATGCACCAGATGCAGGAAAGCAGCGAAATTATGGATGCCGGCATCAATGAAATATCAGCACGAATCGGCAAGGTAAATGAGATTGTTGACAAAGTAAGCCAGATTATTTCCGTAATTGAAGAAATATCAGAACAGACTAATCTTTTATCTTTAAATGCCTCAATCGAAGCTGCCCGTGCGGGCGAGGCCGGAAAAGGATTCGCTGTAGTTGCAGAAGAAATCCGTACACTTTCCGATAATACCGGCAATGAACTTAACAATATCCGTGAAATCATCTCAGAACTTGTTAATGAATGTGATACATGTGTAAATGATTCTAAAAAAATTGTAGAACATAATCTGGAACAGAAAGAATCTATTAATACAGTGCTGAAAGAATTTAATGAACTTGACGCACAGATTACATTAACAGCAGATAAGGCAGATGAAATTAAAGAACAGGTTGACCAGATGGTAGAACTTAATAATAAAATAACAACAACTAGCAACAATCTTGCAGATGTCAGCTCAACCAATGCTGCAGCATCAGAAGAAATGAATGCTAATATTGAAGAGTTAAATGCCATGATGCACAATGTTACAAATATGGCTGAGGAAATGCATAATCAGTCAAATGAACTTAATACTGCACTTGAATATTTTAAGTAAAATAGACTCGTTGTAACTAACTATTAATAGGGCTGCCGCTTTAACGATTGAAAATGATATGCTCCCTCCTAAGTGACAAGTTTTTATTATTTCGCTTGTCTACCTAGATGGGAGCATATCACTTTTGCCCTTGTGCCGTACAAAATCACTCTTTTTGCACCATTCTTTTTGCACCCATCGGGAGGTTTCTGCTTCTTTTGACAAAACCAGCAAAACATTCGGAGTATTACTTAATGCGGACGGAATCTCTGTCTGATAACTTGAACCAGTCGGTATCGAATATGGTGCCATCCAGCACTTAACGCCTCTTTCAGTAAGCATTTTTCGCAGACAATCCGCATACTCTCTTTGTGCCGAGCAATAACTAATAAATACATCACTGTTTTGATTTATATTGTCCGTAGATTCTAACATTGAGACAAGCTTTTTAACCTTTTCAATATCATAATCGCAAAATGTGATTTTTTCCAGACATTCAATTTCCGCTAATGCCCTCATACATTGATTTATTAACGGCGGAATAATATAACATAATTCTATATTTTGATTTCCGCTTCCCAATACAGGCAAAATAACTTTAGACGGTGCAATTCCCAATTGCTCCATATTAACAAGCATATCATAAAATGTTGAAAATAATTTACAAAGTGTCTTTACCTGCTCATCTGTGCGATTATTCAAATTTAATAATTCAATACAGCCCAAACGTCCGAATTTATTATTCAGCGGTTGGGATACCCAATAATTTTTTAATTTTCTACAGTCAATTTCCGCATGTTCAGCCTCACTCTCCACAGAAATTCCTTCTTTACTAAGATTTCCGATTAAAGTTCCCGGAAACGCAGCGTAATCCCCTTTAAATGCTGAACAAACCAACAAATCATTTAACTGCCAATCTGTTATCTTCGCCACACTCAAATCCAATAATACCTTTAATCGAATTTTCTACCATATCAGACACAGCCTGCTCAGTATAAAATGCCATGTGAGGTGACAATATTACATTAGGAAAACTCTTCAAGATTGCCATATTATCGTTATCAAGTCTCTGTGTTTCCTTATTAAGATAATAAAGTCCAACTTCACCCTCAAAAGTATCGAGTGCTGCAAACCCAACCTTTCCATTTTTAAGTGATGCAATAAGAGCCTGTGTATCAATTATTAATCCTCTTGCTGTATTGACAATTATAACGCCATCTTTCATTTTCTTAAATGCTGTTTCATCAATAAGATGTGTATTCTCATCATTTCCTGGAACATGAAGTGTTATAATGTCTGATTTTTGTATAAGTTCTTCAAAACTTACATATTCTGCATATTTTTTCACTTCTTCATCCTCATAATATGAGTATGCTAATATACGGCAGCCAAAACCTGATAAATGCTTAACAACTGTTTTTCCTATATTGCCTGTACCTATAACACCAACTGTCGATGTAGATAATTCCTTTCCTACTTTTCCACATAACGAATAATCCTGACAATCTGCTTTTTTCATTATCCATGGCATATTACGGCATGCCATAAGAATAAGCATAATCGCATAATTAGCTACACTGTTTGGTGAATATACAACATGAGATACTTTCATTCCAAGAGAATAAGCATAATCAACATCAATATGCTCATAACCTATGCTTCTTGTTGATATATACTTAACACCTATATCATGAAATGCATCAAGTATTTCCGGATACATAGGATTGGTTATAATTGATATGGCATCATATCCCTTAGCAAGTCCAACATTTTCCATTGACGGATAATCTGAAGTAAATCCATACTCAAACGGATACTTTTTTGCAAACTCTTCTACATATTTCTGCTCGTCATATTCTCTAAGTGCATAAAAAAATATTTTCATAAAACCTTACTCCTTATCTTTAATACCTGTTTATCAAAATAATAAATCATTATTTATCCGACATTTCCGGCATATTCCTCAAATAACTTATCTATCTGATTCCAGTTTTTGCATCTTACAAAATTGTCATTAGGAAATTCTGCCTGCCTGTTCCACGGACGGTCAAATACAGCAACCTTACAATTATTAAAATGCAAAACATGTTCAAAAGCAGATGGAGAATCCTCTATTGCAAAATCAAATGTCATGCTGTAAAGCTGTTCTAACGTCATATTATATTCATATTCATGCTCGAATATTTCACGGCCATATTTATCGACACAAAACAAAGGCACTCTCTCCAGATGATGTTCGTCCAGCCATTTTCTGGATGGCTCATACGAATTAAAAGGTCTTCCTGTAATAATAAAAACCTCATGCCCTTCATCAACCCATTTGTTAATTGTCTCTGATGCTCCCGGCGTTTCCTCATAACTTAGCAGATTTTCAGGAAGATGTCCCGCTTCCATTAATTTATCATACTGCTCATCGCTTAAATCAAATGATTTCTGAAGATTAAAAAACTGTACCTGCCTGTAAGGCACATCAATTCCGAACAGTTCTTTAGCAATTTTCGTAAAATATTTTGCAGTCTCACATATTACATCATCAAAATCTATATATATTTTCATTGTTTCTCCTGATATATTTAACTTAAATATTTTATGTTAATATATTAGCACATAACATGATTAAAATATAGCTATTGTGGCTTTAATTTAATTGGATGCAATCCTGCTTCAAAAGTTTTATTCCGGCCACGATTTTCTGAGTGCCACATATGAAATCAAAAAATTTGCAAGCCAGCCGGCTGGTACAGCAAGCCAGACAAATGCAATACCAAAACGCGGTGCAAAAATCAAAGCAACTGTCAATCTAATAGCAAGATTTACCATATTAGCAACAAGAAATGGACGCATGATTCCAAGTCCACGAAGCACTCCATCTGTTGCCATTTTAATCCCCATAAAAATAAAGAAATATCCAATCCATTTCATGTAATCACCTGATACCTGATATGCCAGGGCAGTTCCATCTTTACCCAGAAACAATGAGGAAATCTGAGTGTGCAGTGTTTCAATGATTATAAATGCAAGAATTGCAAAACATATATCTAACACAAGTGCCGCATGATATCCTTTTTTGATACGTTCAATTTTCTTTGCACCCAGATTCTGGGAAACATATGGTGAAACTGCATTACCGATTGATACAAATATCAACGAAAAAACATTTTCTACTCTCATTGTCGCAGCATAACCTGCAAGTGCCTGTGTACCGAAAGGATTGACAACTGCCTGTACTATCATCATGCCAATTGACACTGTGGACTGCTGAAGAACAGATGGAACTGCAATTTTAAGCATTGAGCACAATTCTTTCCTGTCAAACCATTTAAAATAACTTTTATAACGACTCATCCTGTAAAAAAGAATCAAAAGTGAAAACACTGCAGAAATACCTTGTGCAATAAGTGTCGCAATAGCTGCACCTAACACGCCAAGGCCAAGCCCCGCAACCATCCATAAATCCATAATAATATTCAAAACAGATGAAAATATCAGGAGAATCAACGGAATTTTTGATTCACCAATTGAAGTGAACATAGTTGAAAGAATATTATACATGAATAAAAACGGAAATCCTAAAAAATAAATACGCAGATACAACACTGCTTCATCGAGTATATCAGCAGGAGTTTGTAATAAATTCATCATTGAATGAGAAAAACAAAATCCAAATACTCCCAGAAGTATGCTTAAAACTAAGAAACTAATCAGCGACGTTGACACAATTGTTTTCATTTTACCATAATCCCTGGCACCAAAATAACGGCTCACAAGCACACCGGCACCCACGCCGGCACCGAGTGCCACACAGATAAAAACATTAGTAAGTGCTGCACAGGCACCAACAGCCGCAAGTGCGGAAGAACCAACAAACTGACCGACTATTATTGAATCAGCCATATTATATACTTGTTGAAAAAAACTCCCCAGAATCATAGGCATCGCAAAAACTGTCAACGCTTTAAGCGGTGCGTCTGTGATTAAATATTCATCTTTTGACATTATTGTATTCCTCCTAAATTATCCTGCAGGAATAAAATCCTGCTCTCTTTCACCTTAGTCTTTTCCTGTACTTAAAGGCATCACAAAATAAAAAAACAACAATGAAGCGATCTGTAACAGCAGTATTATACCTTATTTGGTATTGAAAATCAGTATCAATTTGTTATTTTTGTATCTTCGTATTTTTTTGCAAAAAATGAATAAAAGTGTAGAAAAATTTGATGAAAACGGTTACACTTAAATTAGTTTTTATATTTATACGGAGGAAGACTATGGATTTAAAAGAAAATAATAAATATCGCTATACGGATGCTGCAGAACGTAATCGCAAAATGAACAAGTTCTACATAGTTGCATCGTCTCTTCTGACAGTGGTTTTCCTGTTTTATCTGTGGCTGAAACTGGTAAATCACAACATTTCACCGATCGTTACCTATTCTAACACAGTTTTGATTGCTATCTTCTGTGTGGTGAACACGGTGACATGCCTTAGAAACAAAGCCACTCGGCTGTTGAAGGTTTTTGCTACGATTGAAATCGGCATTGAATATCTGTTAGTCGGCTTACAGACTGATGCCAGCTTCATTCACTATGCACTGATTGCCATTTTCATATTGCAGATTCCTTATTATGAGAAAAAATCTCTGCGGAAAACCGCTTTAGGTCTGTTTATGCTCTATCTGGTGGTTATGATTGTGCAAGCTTCGAAGGGTATTTACGGTCAGGATGTCAATGCTGTCTGCTCTACCCTGCTGGTATTCCTGATCGGAATTATTATTCTGGAAACAGGTAAGATCACGATCCTGTTTAATAACGATGCTATCGGTTCTTCCCAGGAAGAGCATGTGCATGTAAAAGAAGTACTGGATAATGTCCTTGATGTATCCCAGACTGTACATCAGGAGACCTCCAAAACAACGGATCTCATGAACCAGCTGGTACAGACAACGGAATCTGTAGCCAACAGTATGCAGGAAATTTCCGATGCTACCAATATGACTGCTACCAGTATTGAAGAACAAAGCCAGATGACCGGCTCCATTCAGCATGCTATCGAGCAGACCAGTCACATTTCCGAACAAATGGTTCAGATTGCCGAGGATTCTAACGAAAGTATTCGTAAAAACATGGCTGCCATGGAGGCATTGAAGCAGCAGTCCGCCATGATCAAGGACACGAATCATTCCGTTACGGATGCCATGGAAAAATTACAGGAAAAGACAAAAGAAGTGGAAGAAATCGCCGGAAGTATTATGGCAATCTCCGGTCAGACCAATCTTCTGGCACTGAACGCTTCCATCGAAAGTGCCCGTGCCGGTGAAGCTGGTCGTGGTTTCGCCGTTGTTGCACAACAAATCCGTCAGCTGGCAGAGCAAACCAAGAACTTTACTGAGGAGATCACCCAGATTACAAATGAGCTGAATGCTAATGCCAACATGGTAGTCGATACGATCAGCGATTCCATCGAAGCCACCGATCAGCAGAGTGAAAAAATTCTTGCTGCTTCCGAGACTTTCGAACAGTTGAATAAAAATATGGAAGACTTGGCATCCCAGGTCGAAGAAGTAAATCATCACATTCTGGGTCTGTCAGAGTCCAACAACACGATCATGGAAAATATCTCACAGCTGTCTGCTGTAACCGAGGAAGTTACCGCCAATGCCGAGCAGGTACACACCATGAGTCAGAACAATCTGGATTACGCAGAACAAGTAAAAACGGCAGTAGAGCATATCCGCTCTACCACCGATGAAATGGGAACGCAGGAGGGTTAGACCTCAATGTCATTTAGATAAGGATTATACAAAGAACAGTGTATATAGAAATATGTACCCTGTTCTTTTTTCTTTAGATATGCAATCTGCACAGCCGGAGTAAATCCCATTGAACCGTCATCTACCTTTTCCAACAGTTCAGGAATCAGATCTGCCATCTTGATATATCTCTGCACCTGCTTAGGACTGTCTCCAGTTTCCTCACTGATAATCTCCAATCCCTTCTCCCTGAAATAAAAAAATCCGCCCAGATTAGAACCTAATCTAATCTGAACGGAATACTCATTCAGGCTTGATATTTTCCAAGCAGAAATATTTTTAATCATTACCCTTTTGTTAGCTACACCAATTTACAGCCCTTTACACCAGTTGCATTATAGCTTTTCATTTCTGTTAGCAAATCTACAATAATTTTACTGTTAGCAATTTGCATTTTCTGTTAGCAAAAATGCTCATTTTTCAATTTGCTGTTAGCAGAAAAACAACAAAAAAACGGCAATGATTTTTCTCTCATTACCGCTTAAAATAGAGCGTTCCCTATAGGAATCGAACCTACAATAGAGTCTTAGGAGGACCCCGTTATATCCATTTAACTAAGGGAACAAAATTGGTATGCCAATAAAGATTATTCCTCACTAACATACCAATTATTGTATCATATATTGCTTACATGGTCAAATACAATTAAATCACCATCACCACATAAAATTTGGCTCACAATCTTATTCAAGAGTAAACTTGTCAATTGACTCTTTCAATGCGACAGCAATCTCATCAAGCTCGATTGTGCACTGGTTAAGGTTGTGCATTGTAGCATTTACTTCTTCTGCTGAAGCAGTAACCTCTTCTGCTGCTGCGGCTGTTTCTGTTGAAATTGCAGCAACATCTTCCATCTTCTCGATAACGCTCTGTCTGCTGTCATCCATCTGAGTATTAAGATTTGTAATATTATCAAGACCTTCCTTGAGTGCATTAACTGAATTAGAAATTGTATTAAACAGGTTCTTAGTATCCTGAATTGACATATTCTGTTCTGTTATAATGTCATCTGTCTCATCAAGAGTCTTCTCAACAAGCTGTGACTTTTCGGAAATCTCATTTACAATCTGCTTAATCTCATCTGTAGAAGCCTGTGACTGTTCAGCAAGCTTTCTGATTTCATCAGCAACAACAGCAAATCCACGTCCGCTCTCACCGGCTCTTGCAGCCTCAATACTTGCATTAAGTGAAAGAAGATTTGTCTGCTCTGTAATCTCTGTAATCGCATTGGAAATGAAGTTAATCTTTTCAATACTTTCAACCATTTCCTTCATAACTTCCTTAGAAAGTCTTGAATTATCAATAGACTGCTGTGCCTTACCGATAAGGTTATCAACAATCTCAATACCCTGGTTACTTAACTTCTGTGTTTCAACTGACATATCATTAATATCACTTACATATGCCTTAGTCTCATGAAGTTTTTCTGCAAGATTTTCAACTTCCTTAGTAGCATTGCTTGTACTCTCAGCCTGTCCAACAGCACCTGTAGATACACTCTGTATAGCTTCTGATACCTGATTTACAGTCTCAGTCGTAGTCTTGCTGATTTCTGAAATATTTTCTGAAGACTTGATAATAACTTCTGAATGTTCTTCCACATCTTTTATAAGTACAGATACATTATCTACCATTTCATTAAAGTTATTCTCAAGTGTACCAAATTCATTCTTCTTTCTTATAGGAATTCTCTGTGTAAGATCTCCAGAAGCTACACTCTTCATAACACCATTAATCTTCTTAATTTCTTTTGTAAATGTCATAGTTACAATAATAGCAATTATAATACCGATTATAAATGAAATAACACCTGTTCTTACTGTAGCAGTTGTAATCTTTGAAACAACTGAAGCAGTTTCTTTATCACTTACAAAACCAACAAGCGTCCATCCTGTTACCTCATCCTTTGTAGCGATAACTTCTACATTTTCACCATTAATCTTTTCTGAGAAAATATTGATGCCATATTCATTTTCGCTGCCTTTGTAACTGTTCAACTTATCCCAGAAGCCAAGCGATGTAACACTTCCGCTGCAATATGTATTTCTTTCATTATCAACGATAACCTGTCCGTTGCTGTCAACAAGAAGAACATAACCAGTATTTAAAAGACCAATATTCTGAACATACTCTGTTACTTCTGAGAAATCAATATCCATACCCACAACGCCGTAATTTTCATTGTTTGTATACTTAATTTCCTGTGAAACAGTAAAAATTGTATCACCTGTCTCGCTGTCTTTATATGGGTCGCTCATATATGCGTAAACATTATTTCTTGCAGCAAGACCGATACTGTTCTTATACCAGACTTTTGATGTATCATTGGCATTAGTCACAACTGTTTTCTTATTAGTTGTCTTACCATTTGCAGGATTTGGCTCAACCCAGCCTGTAATCTTATATCCAGTCTTTGTTGTAAAGAATGCTCTCTTTGCACCGCTTGTAACCTTAACTGATGCACAAAGTGAATCCTGAATTGCTTTTACATTATTATCAATAGTTCCCTGATCTTCAAGATGCTTAACTTCATTTTTACGTGTAAGCAAATCGATAGGCTGACTTAGTGTTTTTAAATAAGTCTCAAAACCTTTCTTTGTCTCCTGAAGTGTCTGCTCACTTGTAAGCTGCATATTACTTCTCTGTGTTGACTTTGTTGTAACAACAACATCAATTGCCAACATGAATGTAGGAATACTGATTGCAATTATAAAAAATATAACAAGCTGTACACCTATACCTCTTAACCTTTTCATAGCATTTCTCTCCTATCATTTTATTTTTGTTATTTGTTAAATTTAACATTTCCCTGAAGCCATATCTGCCCTTTGAAACGTCTGCCTACCATAGGTTCCCCGAGTAAATGTTTTTCATTTATCCCCAGCGTAAATTCAACATCATTACATTCAAGATTCATAATATATATATTCTCTCCCGTATAAGAATTACGCTCTTTTGATAACTCAAGAATTTCACCTATTACCGAATACTGGTCACATTCAACTCCACACGGCATAAATGTTGAATCAACAATTGAAAATACATCTTCATACATAATCCTCTGACAAATCTTTGTATATGTATCAATATCTTCAATTGTAAGACTCTCCCTTGCTTCTTCGTCACCATTTTTTGCCGCTGCAATAAGCTTTCTTCGCTTTTTTTCAGCTTCTGTATTTTTAGCTGATTTACGACTGTTTTTATCTATCGGCAAAAGAATCATACCACCAAGTGAAAGTGCTGACAATACCACCGGTGTATTTTTTATAGGACATTTTGCAATGGCATTCCTTGTATCCGGATTAAATGAACCTTTTATATAATCAGGACGACTAGTTACATAATTCATATAATCCATGACATTTTGTAAATAAAAAATAAGGGTCACACCTGTCCGCGATTCATCACATACAATAGAATATGATTCCTTATCAACATGCCTTTCTATTGTAAGCTCATCATTTTCAGATATTTTATTTCCTATTATAAATGGGTAATAATATTCATATACGAACTTCTTTCCTTCGTATCTTCCAAAAATATATATTCCTGCCGACTCACTTACCCTTACAACAGCAACTCCACGTTTTAATGATTCATTTTTTAATATGTATCCCTCATCAATACATTGTCTGACAGCCGCCTTGATAAATCTTGACTCTTTCATTGAATCCATATCTGAAAATCCAATGGCACTTAAATATAAATTCATATATTCCTCATTCCTACAATGTATCAACAACAAACAATGTGAGTTTTTTTAACAAGTCTATCTCTGTCTGTGGATTATACTCACTTCCATCTGCATGAGTGAGCATTTTTATTACCGGTCTGTCAGTTGAATCTTTATTCTGCCTTATTACTATTCCGACATCACCATCATTAAGAACAACCTTTATTCCAACAGGATACCATGCAATCGTCTCAAGAAACTTTGCTGCTATAGTAGAATCATACTTCTTACCTGCATTAACACGGATATACTCAATTGCCTGATAAACCTTAATCTTCTTATTACCAATTCCGCTTATAAGACTGTCATAATCATCACATATTGAAACAATCTTAACTTCTGATTTTAATTTGTCGCCCTTCTGTTTAAATGGAAATCCTTCTCCATCAACCTGTTCATGATGAAGAAGAATAATCTCCTTTGAAACATCTGAAATCCACTCTTCTTCCTGAATAGAGCTATATCCATAAATAGTATGTTTCTTATATTCCGGAACGTCTGATGCTCTCATCTGTGAAACACTGATATCAATATACGGAACCTGTATATACTTCAATCCTATATCATGAAGTATCGCACCCATGGAAACATTACGCACCTGACGCTCATTCATCTTTAATCTTAATGCCAGAATCGTAGAAAGCACACATACATTAATACAATGTGAATACATATCTGTACTAATATTTCTTATATCTGTTACTGACTCAAGTACCTCAGGTTCAGATAATACACTGTCAATAATCTTGTTAGCCTGCTCACCTATTCTTTTTAATTCATCATTATGTTTATAAATATGACGCTCAAGTATACTCTCAACAACCTTTTTTGAATTTTGAAGGGTTGCTTCAACGTCAAATTTTACATCATCTTTTATGTATACAGATGGAATATTATACTTACGCAGTTTATCAATATACTCTCCACGCAGTACCGTGTCAGACTGTATTAAAACCTGATCTTTGGCAGACATTATAGGAACAGCAAGTACTTCGCTCCCATTTAAATCATCAATCTTAACCAACCTCATAGAACTGTTCTGCCCTCCATTTGTCTAAAACTGTTCAAAACAAATTCACCTCTGCTTATGTGTATAATTTATCATATTTTAGATATTTTTACAACCTTTACAGATATAATATACTTACTAATCCACTATACTTACGCCAGTCAGATACATCTGCACAAGTTCATTCATTTTTACACCGCAAGGCACACATAAAAATACTGTGGGCAAAATGTATTGCTCACAGTATTTACCAACTATAAAATATATCATATATTAAAATGCATTTCAAT
>ULPV01012499.1_pt1 | contig 12696 bp, 11 predicted proteins | sample 1953831 | NCBI WGS metagenome assembly ULPV01 (sample SAMEA4835638, study PRJEB28245) | human gut metagenome | biome: gut microbiome; material: fecal sample | place: Denmark | collected 2008 | reverse complement strand
AATAAAAAAAATATTAAATATTTAGGAAAGATGACAAAATTAAAATTAGAAAAAGAAGTATATCCAGCAATAGATTTTTTATTATTATGTAGCGATAAGGATCCGTTGCCAACAGTTATTTTGGAAGCAATGAGTTACGGGAAAATTGTATTTGCAAGAAATGTAGATGGGGTACATGAAATAATAGATAATGAAGAAGATGGTTTCATATTTGACTATAATGCAGAGCCAATGGAAATAGCTAAGCATTTATATAGAACTATTACTGATATAAACAAGTTAAATACGATGTCATTGAAAGCCATCGAAAAAGTAAAATATAAATTTGATTTAAGAAAAAAGAACGCTAAAATTAATAAAATTATTGAAGAGATTGAATAAATTTGGGAGTATATTGTGGATAATGCTATTTTAACTATTTGTTGTTTGACATATAACCATGAAAAATATATAAGGAAAACATTAGAGGGTTTTATAAATCAAAAAACTACATATAATTATAAAATTATTATTCATGATGATGCTTCAAAGGATAAAACAAAATATATTATTGAAGAATTTGCTGAGAAATATCCAAAGCTCATTATCCCAATCTTTCAGCAAAAAAATCAATATTCTCAAGGGATTTCAATATATAAAACTTTTATAGAACCTTTAATTGATACTAAATATATAGCTATTTGTGAAGGTGATGATTATTGGAATGCCAATGATAAAATACAATTACAAATCAATTATCTAGAAAAGCATCCTGAGTGTAGTCTGTGTGTTCACAATACTGTAAAAATTAATGAAGCTGGCGATTCCTTAAATGAGTATATGACAAAATTAGATGTTGGAGATAGAGATATAAGTACTAATGAAATAATAGAATCCTGCGGAAAGAGTCCGTTTCATACTAGTTCTTATATCTATAGAACTGAATTAAAGCGAATGATGCCTAGTGTTTTTTATATGCTTCCTGTAGGTGATTATCCGTTAGCTATATATATGTCATTAGTAGGTAAAATTCACTATATCAATAAAGTAATGTCTGCATATCGAGTAATGTCTCAAGGTTCTTGGTCTGAAAAAAATAAGAGTAATAAAAAATTTGCTTACGATACAAGTTGTAAAATGATTGTAGGTTTAAAGTGTCTAAACAGTTATACAAAATATAAGTATAATAAAGAATTCAGTAAAGTTATAAGGTGGCATGAATTTGACAATATAATTTATGAGCGCCATTATTTGAGAATACTTAAAGAAAAAAAATATTGGATACTTTTATTAAAAAAATTAATTCCTAATAAGATAAAAAAATATATAAAGAAAGTTATTTATAAATAAAATAAAAATGGAAAAAAGTTTTAAATCTAAAACAATATCCGGCTTATTATGGAAATTTGCTGAACGTATTGGCGCACAAGCTATAACATTCGTACTTTCCATAATTTTAGCACGTTTACTTAGCCCAAGTGATTATGGAGCTATAGCTATACTTTTAGTTTTTATAACTATTGCTGATGTATTTGTAAACGCCGGTTTTGGCAGTGCCTTGATACAGAAGAAAGATGCTGATGATTTAGATTTTTCTTCAGTATTTTATTTTAGCTTTATTTTTTCAATATTTGTATATTTAGTTATTTTTTTAGCTGCGCCGTTTGTTGCTAATTTTTATAATATGCCAATTTTACAACCTACTTTACAGGTGCTTGCACTTCGCATACCTGTTGCAGCCATAAATTCAGTTCAGCAGGCGTATGTTTCGCGTAATATGCAGTTTAAAAAATTTTTTTATAGCACGTTAAGTGGAACGGCTGCTTCGGCAGTAGTAGGCATTTTTATGGCTTACAACGGTTATGGAATATGGTCGCTTGTAGGGCAGTATTTAAGCAATGCTGTTATAAATACTATTGTGTTATTTAGCGTAATAAGTTGGAGGCTGCAGTTAATTTTTTCGTTCCAACGTTTAAAAAGTTTATTCAGCTACGGCTGGAAGTTATTGCTTTCAGGTTTGCTTGATACTGGCTATCAATCCTTGAACAGTTTACTAATAGGTAAATTTTATACGCCGGCTGATTTAGCATTTTTTGATACCGGTAAAAAATTTCCTATGGTAATTGTTACAAATATAAATTCATCAATCAGTAGTGTTTTATTTCCTGCATTAGCATCTGAGCAAGATGAACCAGAAAGAGTAAAAGCACACACACGCAAAGCTATACAGATAAGTTCATACATTATGTGGCCGATGATGTTAGGTATGGCAGCTTGTGCTGATAATATAGTAAGTTTAGTTTTAACTGATAAATGGCTTCCAGCAGTACCATATCTGCAAATTGCCTGTATAACTTATGGTTTATGGCCTATACATACAGCAAATTTGCAGGCTATAAATGCAATGGGACGCAGCGATATATTTTTGAAATTAGAGCTTGTAAAAAAATTTGTAGGTATATCTATTTTGATATTTACTATGCAATATGGGGTTTTAGCTATTGCATTAGGTGGAATTCTTGGAGGAATGATAAGTACTTTTATAAACGCATATCCTAATGGATATTTACTTAAATATAGTTATTGGGAACAGCTAAGAGATATATTGCCGAGTTTTTTGTTAGCTTTTGTCATAGCAATTTCACTTGATTATTTTAATAATTATTTTAATAGCGAAGTAGTTGTAATTTTTATTGATATATTTTTGTTTATTATGGCGTATATCTTAATTTCTCGTTTTTTTAAGTTTAATGCGTATATATATTTAGAACAGCAAATATTGGATTTAGTGAAACATAGAAGGATTTGAAATGACTTTTATTACTCCGATTGTTAAGTTAAATATGGATGGCAAAAATAATATTTTTGTCAAACGAGAAGATTTAATTCCGTTTTCTTTTGGTGGCAATAAGGTAAGAATTGTAAAGGAATATGTTAAAGATGCTGAATTAAAAGGGAAGAATTGCATTATTGGATATGGTAGTGTTAATTCTAATTTATGTAGAGTTTTAGCAAATGAATGTTATGCAAAAGGAATTCCTTGCCACATTATTTATGCTTATGAAGATCAGAAAGAAATATGTGAAGAATATTTCAATACTCGTATAGTTAAATTATGTGGAGCTCAAATTTACTATATAAATAAGAACCATGTAGCTAAAGATGTTAAAAATATTATTCAAGTTTGTGAGAACAAGGGATACAAGCCTTATTATATTTTTGGAGACGAGTTTGGTAATGGTAATGAGGTTGTTCCAGTTAATGCATATTTTAAAGTTTATAAACAAATTATGGATTTTCAGAAAAAGAGTAATATAAAATTTGATTATATATTTTTAGCAACTGGAACAGGGATGACACAAGCTGGCTTAGAAACAGGCAGACTATATTTTAATGGTATTGAGCAAATAATAGGAATATCTATTTCGCGAAATGCAGAAAAAGAAAAAGCAATAATTGAAAAGTATATATCGTTATACTTTTTAAAAGTATTGAATACCCCCCCAGAAAACTCTTGTGTAAATGTATTGGACCAATATTTGCGAGGAGGTTACGGAAAGGGTAATTATGACTTAATAGAATATATAAAGTCAATATATAGAAAATATGGTATTCCTATGGATGCTACGTATGTTGGGAAAGCATTTTATGGTATGAACCAGTATATAAAAGATAATAATTTGTGTAATAAAAATATATTGTTCTTACATACTGGTGGAACACCAATCTTTTTTGATGATTTGATAAGAAATACAAATGACAAAGGGTGAGCTTAATGACTGGACAATTCAATGTTTTGTTAACATCAGTGGGGAGAAGAAGCTATTTAGTTAAATATTTTAAAGAGGCTTTACAAAATAACGGTAAAGTTTATGTTTCTAATAGCAGTATTTATTCTCCTGCTTTTGTATTTGCTGATGATTATATTATTACGCCACTTATTTATGATAATGATTACATCCCTTTTTTAATAGACTATTGTAAAAACAAGAACATTAAATTGGTAGTGCCTTTGTTTGATATTGACATTTATATGCTTTCGAAAAATAAATCTATATTTGAAAAGAATGGAATAAATGTTATTGTATCTGATGTAGAAACTATTGAAGTATGTAATGATAAATGGAAAATGGTTAATTTTTTGAAACAAAATGGCTTTGATGTACCAAACACCTATATAGAATTAAATTGCTGCTTCAATGATTTAAAAAATAAAAAGTTAAACTTTCCTGTAATGATAAAGCCAAGATGGGGTATGGGTTCTATAGGGATTTATCAAGCAGATAATTTCGATGAGTTGAATGTATTTTATCAAAAAACAAAAAAGGATATCGAAAAAAGTTATTTAAAGTATGAATCAAATCAAGATATAGAACACAGTGTTATTTTACAAGAAAAAATAGTAGGACAGGAATATGGTCTAGATATTATTAATAATTTGAGTGCAAATTATAAAAATACAATTGTTAAAAAGAAATTAGCCATGAGAGCCGGAGAAACGGATTGTGCTGTTGTTGAAAATAATAAAATATTAAAGAATTTTGGTAAAGAATTAAGTAGTAAAACCAACCATATTGCGAATTTAGATGTAGATCTTATTGTTTCAAATACTGGAATCTATATTTTAGATTTAAATGCAAGGTTTGGTGGAGGATATCCTTTTAGTCATATGGCAGGTATTAATCTACCAAAAGCTATTATTGAATGGAATAAAAATAATGATTTTAATGAAAATGTGCAAGAGAAAAGTTGGAATATAGTGTTACATAAAAATTTAGAAATGATAAAACTTGATTTTATTGAAAGGGGAGAGTAACTATGAATTTAATTGGCAAAAAAGTAATTTTACGTGCTGTGGAAGAAAGTGATATAGAATTGTTAAGAAATACAATTAATGATCCGAATATTGAAGCTACTATCATTGGATGGGAATTACCACTATCCAAAAAAACACAATTAGATTGGTTTAATAATCATAAAAATACTAATACTAAAATACGCTACATTATTGCTGATAAAGAAGATAGAAAAGCATTGGGGACGATTGGACTTTATAATATAGACTGGAAAAATGGTGTAGTTGGTGGCACGGGTATAAGAATTTTTAATACGCAAAATAGGAAAAAAGGAATTGCATTTGATGCATATATGACATTACTAAAATATGCATTTTTCGAATTAAGATTAAATAGAGTAGAATATAATACTTTAATCTTCAATAATCCAGCAAGAAATTTGATGAAAAAACTTGGTTATGTGGAAGAAGGAACAAAGCGTGCTGCTTTGTATAAAAATGGGAAATATAACGATGTAGTTTTTGGTGCATGTTTAAAATCTGATTATGAAAAAAATTTAAATTTAATACATTATTGGGATGAAAATTTTTCTGACACATTAAATCCCCCCCCGTTAAAAAACAAATGCACTTATTGTATGTACATACAAGAAGGAGATATTTCCATAAAATTTTTAGAACATATAATAAAAACGTGTGATTGTGCATTTAAAATACCTATTTTAAATAGAGTAAATTCTAAAGATTTTTTTAATAAATTATCTGAAAATGCAATTATTATTTATGCTTCCCAAATTGATATTTTGGCATATGTTGCTTTTTATGCTAATGATAAAAAGAGTAAACAAGCATATATATCTGTTATAGCAGTTAAGCCAGAGATGCAGAGTAATGGTATTGGAGCTAATTTAATTAATGAAAGCATTTGTGTAGCACGTTGTCATGGGATGAATAAAATACTTTTAAAGGTTGATAAAGATAATGTTCGAGGTATAAATTTCTATTTAAAACATGGATTTAAATTTAAAGAAGCCGAAAACAATAAATACATAATGGAAAAAGATATCAGCAGGTAATATATAAGAATAATTAACATAATATGTTTGTTAATATTGAAATAATAATGTATAACTTCATGCATTGGAGGAATAATGATATGGTAAAGACACCTGAACAATTAAGAGAAATATTTTGGAAAAAAGACTTGTTGAATGGGGGGGTAATACGTAATCAATATGAACAAATAAAACATATTATAAAAAATAAGGACTTTCAATTTGCAAAAGAACAATTAAATGCTATAAAAAAGCATGCTATAGAAAATACTGAATTTTATAGTAAATATACAATGGAATCAAACTTTCCTGTAATGAATAAAATGATATTTTTAGAAAATAAAAGTACTTGCAAAGCTAAGAGAGGTTTTGATTTGCCATTGCATGTTTCTTCAACTAGTGGTAGTACAGGTACACCTTTTAGCGTTGAACAAGACTACAAAAAGCGTATGCGAGTGATTGCAGAGTTAAAGGTTTTTGGCGAATTTGGTAATTATGAATCCCATGAACGTATGATTTTTTATAGAGTACTTACTAAAAAGATAAAACGTACAGCAAAACAAGAAGATGAAGAAAATATTTACTATATAGATTGTTCTGATTTAAGTAAAAATGGTTTAGAAAAAATGAAAAAAGCACTTTTGGATATAAATCCAAAAGTAGTATTAGGATATTCTAGTACAATTTTATTATTAGCCAAATATTTAAAAGCTACATCAGTTGATATAGTAAATGGTTTTAATCTTCAAAGTATTATATTAGGCGGCGAAGGGATTTTTGAAAAAGATAGAACTTTGATAGAATCTGTTTTTTAGTGTAAAGTTTATCGTAGATATTCTGATATGGAATTAGGTATTTTAGGACAAGATGATGGTAATGGGGGTGCATATAATTTAAATTGGGCTAGTTATTATTTTGAATGTTTGAAATTAGATAAAGATGAGCCAGCTGATTCAGGAGAAATTGGAAGAATTGTAATAACAGATTTATTTAATTATTCTTTTCCGATGATTAGGTATGATACTGGCGATTTAGGAATTATAGAATATTTTGATGATAGACTGCCGATATTAAAAGAGATATATGGAAGAAAAAATGACTGTGTCTTTTCAACTGATGGTAGAATAATTTCTCAATTTAAATTAATTAATGAAATGTGGGGAATTGAAAACATAAAGCAATGGCAATTTATTCAAAAAAGAAAAAATTTATATATTTTAAAATTGAACTGTAGTGAAAAAATTAATGAAAAATATTTTATTGACAAATTTAAAAATATACTTGGTTATGATGCTGATATTAAAATAGAATATGTCGATGAAATACCAGTATTAGCATCAACTAAGCGTAGAACTGTTATATGTGAATATAATAAAAAATAAAATTAGTGGTAGGATGATAATAGAATGACAGTAATCAACGTAACACGTTCTTCAATGCCGCCATTTGAAGAATATACAGAAGAAATAAAAGATATTTGGCAAAGCCACTGGCTTACCAATATGGGCGTAAAACACCAAAAGCTACAGGCAGAGTTAAAGGAATATTTAGGTGTTGAAAATATAGACCTTTTAACTAATGGGCATATGGCTTTGGAACTTTCTATGCAGGCATTAAATTTGCGTGGCGAAGTAATTACAACGCCGTTTACTTTTGCATCCACTACTCAGGCTATCGTGCGCAATGGTTTAACGCCTGTTTTTTGTGATATTAACCCTGTTGATTTTACGATTGACGTAAATAAACTTGAAAACCTTATTACAGATAAAACATGCGCTATTGTGCCGGTGCATGTTTATGGCAATATTTGTGATGTTGAGAAAATAGAAAATCTTGCTCAAAAATATGAACTTAAAGTACTTTATGATGCTGCACATACTTTTGGCGTTAAGTATAAAGCCAAAGGTATTGGCAGTTTTGGTGACGTATCATGTTTTAGTTTTCATGCGACTAAGGTATTTAATTCTATCGAGGGTGGTGCAGTATGCTACAAAGACGTTAAATTTGGCGAGCGTCTGTGTTATTTGAAAAATTTTGGTATTGCTTCGATAGAAGATGTTGAGCTTATCGGGGCAAATGCCAAAATGAATGAATTTTGTGCTGCGATGGGGCTTTGTAATTTAAAGCATGTTGATGAAGAGATAAAGAAACGTAAATTAATTGCGGAAAGATACAGAGAAATTTTAGAAGGTGTAGAGGGTTTGCAATTAAGCCCATTGCAAAAAGATGTAGAACAAAATTACGCATACTTTCCCGTAGTATTTGATGAAAAAATATTTGGCAGTAGCCGTAATGAGGTCTATTTAAAATTACAGCAAAACGGTATTGTAGCACGTAAATATTTTTATCCATTAACTAATAGCTTTGAATGTTTCCATGGCAAATATAATCCGGAAGCTACACCTGTAGCGCTGCATATCAGCAAGCGTGTTCTGACTTTACCGTTATATGCTGATTTGCCGCTGACAGATGTTGACAGGATTTGCAGCATTATTTTGGGGTGCAAAAAATAGGAGCAAATTATGAAAGGAATAATTTTAGCTGGTGGTTCTGGAACAAGATTATATCCATTGACGCGCGTGACAAGCAAACAACTTTTGCCTGTGTACGATAAGCCGATGATTTATTATCCTCTTTCTACACTTATGCTGGCAGGTATCAGGGATATATTAATTATCTCTACACCGAGCGATACGCCGCGCTTTGAAAAATTACTGGGTGACGGCAAGCACTTTGGCATAAATTTATCTTATGCTGTGCAGCCAAGCCCGGACGGTTTAGCCCAGGCATTTTTGATTGGTGAAAATTTTATCGGCAATGAGCCGTGTGCTATGATACTTGGCGATAATATTTTTTACGGCGGCTGGTTCCGCAAGAATTTGCAGGAAGCGAAAAAGAATGCTGAAAACGGTTATGCTACTATTTTTGGCTATTATGTAAAAGACCCTGAACGCTTTGGCATTATGGAATTTGATAAAAACTATAATGTTATCAGCGTAGAAGAAAAGCCGGAAAACCCAAAAAGCAATTATTGCATTACCGGTTTATATTTTTATGATAATGAAGTAGTAGAAATGGCAAAGCAGGTTAAACCTTCTTCCCGCGGAGAACTTGAAATAACTGATTTAAACAGGCTGTACCTTGAAGCAGGCAAATTAAAAGCACAGATTTTAGGGAGAGGTTTTGCCTGGCTTGATACAGGGACAATGGAAAGCCTTATGGAAGCATCAAGCTTTGTACAGACGATACAGAATAGGCAGGGGCTTGTAATATCCGCGCCGGAAGAAATAGCTTACCATGAAAAATGGATAAATAAAGAACAGCTTTTGGAATCGGCAAAGATTTACGGTAAATCTCCTTATGGCGAGCATTTACGTTTGGTTGCTGAAGATAGGCTTGTATTTTAGGGAGCAGCAATGAAACTCATCATCACCGGCGGTGCCGGGTTCATAGGAAGCAATTTTATATATTATCAGCTTAAGCATCATCCTGAAGATGAATTTATATGCTTGGACAAGCTGACTTATGCTGGCAATTTAAGTAGCTTAAAAGCTGCAATGCAGCAGCCGAACTTTAAGTTTGTGCGTGGAGATATTGCTGACCGCGATTTTGTTTACAGCTTGTTTGAAGCAGAAAAACCGGATGTTGTGGTAAACTTTGCGGCAGAAAGCCATGTTGACCGCAGTATTTTAGAGCCTGAGCTGTTTTTAAAAACTAACGTTATCGGTACGGGCGTATTGATGGACGCTTGCCGCAAGTACGGCATTAAGCGTTACCACCAGGTAAGTACGGATGAAGTTTACGGTGATTTGCCGTTGGATAGGCCGGATTTGTTCTTCACAGAAGCAACGCCGCTGCATACATCAAGCCCGTATTCTGCATCTAAAGCCAGTGCGGATTTACTGGTTTTGGCGTACCACCGTACTTATGGTTTGCCGGTAACAATTTCGCGTTGCTCTAACAACTATGGACCGTATCATTTCCCGGAAAAGTTAATTCCTTTAATGATTATTAATGCCCTGTACGATAAAGCATTACCGGTTTATGGTGATGGTGCTAATGTGCGCGACTGGCTGTATGTAGAAGACCATTGCAGCGCGATTGATTTAATTATCCGCAATGGGCGCGAGGGTGAAGTTTATAACGTAGGCGGGCATAACGAAAAGAGCAATTTGGACGTTGTGAAGATTATTTTGAAGGCACTTGGCAAAAGCGAAGATTTAATTACTTTTGTTAAAGACCGACCCGGTCATGACAGGCGTTATGCCATTGACCCGACAAAGATACACAGCGAGTTGGGCTGGCTGCCGCATACAACGTTTGAGGACGGCATTGCCAACACGATTGAGTGGTATTTAGCAAACAAAGGCTGGTGGGAAGAAATCATTAGCGGCGAATACCATATGAAAAGCAAATATATTAAAAAATAATTTTATTGGAGTTTTTATATGAAAATAGTAATCCTTGCAGGGGGTGGCGGCAGCAGGTTGTTTCCGCTATCGCGCAGCTGTTATCCCAAACAATTTTTACATATTGCTGGAGAAAAATCGCTTTTGGTGCAGACCATAGAACGCTTTCTAGGGCTTGCAGTACCGGAAGATATTATTATTGTTACCAATAAAGACTATATCTACCATGTACAGGCAGAGCTAAAAGAAGCAGGTGCAGAAGCAGCGCATATCATTACAGAGCCTGTCGGACGTAATACCGCGCCTGCCATCAGCCTTGCCATGGCGTATATCAAAGCGCAGGGCGGCAAGGAAGATGAAACTATTTTCATCTCACCGGCAGATCATTTAATTAAACCGGTTGATGAATTTAGGAAGATTATAGCTCAGGCCGAACCTTTGACCAAAGAAGGCAAAATAGTAACCTTCGGCATTGTTCCGGATAAACCGGAAACCGGGTATGGCTACATAAAAACGGCCGGCAAAATTGCTGAAAACGCCTATGCGGTTGAAGCCTTTAAAGAAAAACCGGATAAGGAAACTGCCGCAAGCTATGTCAAGGCAGGCTGCTATTATTGGAATAGTGGCATGTTCATGTTTAGCCTAAAGGCAATGGAGCAAGAACTTCAAGATTATGCTTCGGAAATTTACACGCTTTACCAAAAAGGTTATCAGGAATTGCTGAATGGTTTTGAAAAAATGCCGGATATATCTATTGATTACGCCGTTGCAGAAAAATCTGTCCATATGGCGCTGGTGCCGCTGACGGGTATTTACTGGAACGATATTGGTAGCTGGGACGCGATTGCCGAAACCTTCAGCGACAGCAGCGGCAATATGTATAGCGGTGATGTAATAGCAGAAAATTGCAGCAATACCATGATATTAGGGCAAGAGCGTTTAATAGCCGGGCTTGATTTACAGAACCTGATGGTTGTGGATACGCCTGATGTGCTTTTAGTAGCGCAGAAGGGTAAATCGCAGGACGTTAAGCAGCTTGTAAATAAGCTGAAAAAAGAAAAACGCAAAGAAGTAGATGAAAACCGCACAATGTACCGGCCCTGGGGCAGCTATACAATCCTTGCCGAAGGTGAAGGGTACAAGGTAAAAAAAATAACGATAAATCCTGGAGCAAAATTGAGCCTTCAGATGCACTATCATCGCAGTGAACACTGGACAGTAATAAGCGGCACTGGAAAGCTTACATTGGATGATAAAGAAGTATTTTTTAGAGAAAACGAAAGCACTTATATACCGATAGGCGTAAGGCACAGGCTGGAGAACCCCGGCAAGCTACCGCTATCTATAATAGAAGTGCAGAACGGGAAGTATTTGGGAGAAGATGATATAGTCCGTTTTGATGATGTATATGGGAGATAAAATTGTGAAAAATTGTTTAATGTTAGTAACGCAGAATTTTGAAAATAAAATTGCAAATGGTGCTGATGTAATTAACAAAAGAAATTACAAATTATTACAAGAAAATTTCGATAATGTTGATATTTTATATTGCAGAAGGCACATAAATACTAACAAAAGCAAATTATATTCTAAATTTAAAAATGTAATTGATTTAAGTATTTCTGATTGTAAATCAGAAATACTTACTTTTCTGAAAACTAAAGTAAAAAACTATAATGTAATATTTATTGGTCAATCTAGTTTAGGCGAATTTGCTGAAATTATAAAAAAAGAAAATTCTGAAGTATTAATAATTACTTTTTTTCATAATGTTGAATTAGACTATTATTGGACACAATGTAATTTATATAGATGTTATTATCTAGTTTATGTTCTTATATCTTGGTTAAATGAAAAAAAAGCAATTCGATTTTCGGATAAAATTATTACTTTAAATAAAAGAGATTCCAAAAGAATTTATAAATTATATGGTAGAAGTGCAGATTTATTACTGCCTACAAGTTTTGAAAATAAATCATTAGTATTTAATGAAAACATTATAAATCCTAATGATTTAAAATTACTGTTTATAGGTAGTAATTTTTATCCTAATAAACAAGGTATTATTTGGTTTATAAGAAATGTTTTAGATAAATTGGACAACACTGTTTTAGAGATAATAGGCCGTGGTACAAGCGAATGGTTGAATGAATCCATTTTTAAACATAAAAAAATAAAAATTTATGGTGAAGTAGAAAATTTAGACTATTATTATATAAATGCAGATGCTGTTGTAATTCCTATATTTATTGGTGGGGGAATGAAAACTAAAACGGCTGAAGCACTAATGTATGGAAAACATATTTTTGCTACACAAGAAGCATTTGAAGGATATGATATAGATTATAACAAAGTTGGAGCTTTGTGTAATACCGCAGAAGAATTTATAAATAAAATAAATCTCTTTTCAAAATCTAACTACAGAAAATATAATTCTTATTCAAGAGAAATATTTTTA
>ULPV01000309.1_pt1 | contig 13068 bp, 10 predicted proteins | sample 1953831 | NCBI WGS metagenome assembly ULPV01 (sample SAMEA4835638, study PRJEB28245) | human gut metagenome | biome: gut microbiome; material: fecal sample | place: Denmark | collected 2008 | reverse complement strand
CCGGCAGGAAAATCACGTGAGTCTGGTCTGGATGCCAGCATGATTATGGCGTATGGACAGGATGACCGTGTCTGCGCTTATACCTCTTTGGTGGCAATGCTAGAGGTGGAAAATACGGAATACACAACCTGCTGCCTGCTTGTAGACAAAGAAGAAATCGGCAGTGTCGGTGCGACCGGCATGCGCTCCCGTGTCTTTGAAAATACAGTAGCAGAAGTGCTCTCTGTGTGCGGACAGTATTCAGACCTTGCCCTTCGCCGATGTCTTGCAAATTCAAAAATGCTCTCATCGGATGTAAGCGCCGCATTTGACCCGGTTTATGCATCCGCTTATGAAAAGAAAAATGCAGCTTACTTTGGACGCGGTATGGTATTTAACAAATTTACCGGTTCCCGCGGAAAATCGGGAAGTAATGATGCAAATGCCGAATTTATGGCACAAATCCGTGGTATCTTAAAAGATGCCAAGGTGGCTTATCAGACGGCCGAACTTGGAAAAGTAGATGTCGGTGGCGGTGGAACCATTGCTTATATTATGGCGCTGTATGGCATGGATGTCATTGACTGCGGCGTTGCCGTTCTCAATATGCATGCACCGTGGGAAATTACAAGCAAAGCTGATGTTTATGAAACGAAAAAAGGCTATGTAGAATTTTTGAATCGAATTATGTAGTTTTCAATGAAAAAGTAAAGGAAACAAAAGAATGATAAAAAACAGACTGCGGTTTGCATGCGTGGGAATTATAGGAAGTATTCTGGCACTGGTGCTTATTTTGGCACCGGTGCCTTCTCATGCCAAAGAAAAGGCAAAAGATGCCGGTTCGGTTGCGGCATTGGAGAAAAAAATGCTGGCGAAATCTACAAAGAAAATCTCATTTCGACAAGGGAAAATTCGCAGCACATCAGGAAAAGTATGGAAAAAGGGAAAGAAAATTAAAAAGAGTGAAAAAACACTTTCCATAAAAAAGAAAGGCTGGTACACACTCTGCGTCACAACAACCTCAGGGAAAAAGAAATTGACGCATTTGTATTTTGAAAAGAAAAAATATGAAATCACGATAAATCAGACGGTACATAAATCGGTGGGATATTATTATATTGCCTCACAGGATAAAAAAGAGCTTGTCATGGAAGTGAAGAATTCTTCTCTGGCAGAAAATGCTGCGGTTTCTCTGTGGACCAAGGGTGACAATGCCTGCCGTATGTGGAAGGTTGAAAGTGCCGGCGGTAAAAAGATTCGCCTGAAAAATGAAAACAGCAGTCTTTATCTTACTTACCATAAAGCGTCAAATTCGCTGGTGCAGAAAAAATATAGTAAAAAAGATAACAATCAGATATTTTCCCTTTATCAGGGAAGTGGGGGAAGCACGTATCTGAAGTGTGTCGGAGCCAAGGCGTTTGTATGTGCCGAGGGAAATACGCTTACGTTAGGTACACGGAAAAGAAATAAAAAATGGCGTTTTGTCTGGGAGAAAATCGCAAAACCGACACCGGCAGCATTTGTTTCCGGTGCCACATACCCGGCAAGACTGTTAGTGGGACATGCTTTTACACTGAAAGGGATGATTGCTTCCAGATATTCAATTTCCTTATTTAGTGTTTCGGTATTTGACAAATCGGGAAAGGTTATGCTGCAAAAGAAATGGAATGGAGACAGTTGCTTTGGAACGGTTTCTACTGCCGATTCGGCTATTACATTTGGTAAACTGACAGAGGGAACGTACCGTTATCTTGTAGCCATCCGTGATGTGACAAAAACAGACATCATATTGATTAACCGGGAATTTACTGTAGGGGCTTTATCCGGTGGAAGCAATATGACACTTTCTTATGACGCAGCAAAGATAGCGGCAGTCGGGTACCAGAGCAATGGAACGGCGCTTGAGAAAAAGGCGTGTGCTTCGTATGCACTTGCATACTGTAACGCTATTTTGACCGGTACGGTAACAAGTCCACACAGTTATTGGAGTAGTTCTACAAATGTAGACTGCGTGTGGAGCAAAGGTGGCTATACGACGAAATCTTACGCTTCAGAGGCAGCTGTTTTGCAGGCGGCATACAATGAATTAATGGCAGGAAAACCTTCTATTATTCACGTAACCGGAAATACACCACAGCACTGGATAACGATCATCGGCTGTAAAAAGACAGGGGGTGGCAGCGGGATTTCAGTGTCTGATTTGGTGGCGATTGACCCATGGGATGGAAAAGTCATTACCGTTTCTGACAAATATAAGGTAAAAACTTCGTACCGCCTTGGTGTAAAAAGTTGATTCAGTCGTTTCAGAGGGGCTGAAACGGACAGACGACACTGGAAATGGGGAAGATTGTACTTTATAATGAAGAAAATAGTTGACAACAAAGAGCGGATAGGATAGTATAGATACATACAGAACATCCGTTCGGATAATCAGGAGGGTATGAACATGCAGAAAGATCCAAATAAGGTAAAAGCGCTGGAGGCAGCGATTGCACAGATTGAGAAAAATTATGGACAGGGTTCGATTATGAAACTGGGAGATACCAGACACATGCAGGTAGAGTCAGTACCGACCGGTTCTTTGAGTTTAGATTTAGCACTGGGAGTTGGTGGTATTCCGAAGGGACGTATCGTGGAGATTTACGGTCCCGAGTCCAGTGGTAAGACGACGGTTGCGCTTCATATGGTAGCAGAAGTGCAGAAGCAGGGTGGTATCGCAGGGTTTATTGATGCGGAGCACGCACTTGATCCGATTTATGCAAAGAATATTGGAGTAAATATTGATGAGCTTTATATTTCCCAGCCGGACAGTGGAGAGCAGGCGATGGAAATTACAGAGACGATGGTGCGTTCCGGAGCAGTGGATATTGTAATTGTGGACTCGGTGGCTGCTTTGGTTCCAAAACAGGAGATTGACGGTGAAATGGGAGATTCTCATGTGGGATTGCAGGCCCGCTTGATGAGCCAGGCACTTCGTAAATTGACAAGTGTAATTAACAAATCAAACTGTACCGTTATCTTTATCAACCAGCTTCGTGAGAAGATTGGTGTCATGTTTGGTAATCCGGAGACGACAACCGGTGGTCGTGCACTGAAGTTTTATGCTTCTGTTCGTCTGGACGTAAGAAGAATCGAGACATTATCCCAGGGCGGAGAAAAAGTCGGAAACCGTGTTCGCGTAAAAGTAGTAAAGAATAAGGTGGCACCGCCATTCCAGGAAGCAGAATTTGATATCATGTTTGGTAAAGGAATTTCGCGCGAGGGAGACTTACTTGACTTGGCAGCGAAGAATGACATTATTATTAAAAGCGGAGCGTGGTATTCCTATCATGGAGAGAAGATCGGACAGGGCCGTGAGAATGCGAAGAAGTATTTGACGGAACATCCGGATGTCTTTGCTGAAGTTGATACAGCAGTCCGTGCGAAGTGTCTGCCGAATGCATCAGAGGAAGAAGAAACAGCAGAGGAAGAAAAAAAAGCACCGGCAAAGAAGACAGCCAAAAAGGATGAGTAATCGATGAATCAGAACGAGCCGATGGACAAAGCGGCAAAAGAGCCGGAAGAAGTAAGAAAGGCAAAAGAAAAGGCGATGCGTCTGCTTTTGCAGCAGGACAGGACGGAGAAGGAATTGAGAGACCGTTTATACCGTGCCGGCTTTTCTGAAACGGCATCCGAAGCAGCGATGCAGTATGTGTCCGGCTTTGGTTATCTGGATGACAGGCGCTATGCAGAAAATTACATTTCTTTTCATAAAGGAAGAAGAAGCCGCAAGGAGATTTCGTTTAAATTAAAAAATAAAGGAGTTCCACCGGAAATACTTTCCATGGCGATGGAAGGATACGAGACAGAAGACGAATCCGCTGCCATTGAGCACTTGATTCAAAAAAAGATAAAAGGACAGAGATTGTCCGATATGGAGTATACACAGTTGAATAAAATAACCGCTTATTTGGCGAGGAAAGGTTTTTCCTTTCCCGTCATTACGCGGGTGATGAGAGAAATGAAAGAAAGAGAAAGCAGCTAAAATGACGGGTGCAAAGCACTTCGGTAAGTTTTGGTTGCTTTTTTAACCTCCTTTGTGTATAATGTAGTACATATGAGATTTTGGGTGAACTATGCCCATTTTAATTGTTGTGCCATAAAGGCAGATTGGAGTTTGACATGAAGTACTTTGGAACGGATGGATTTCGCGGAGAAGCCAATGTGACTTTGAATGTGGAACATGCATACAAAGTTGGCCGCTTTTTGGGAAATTATTTTCAGAAAGAAGACCATAAGGTACGTGTGGTAATCGGAAAAGATACCAGATTATCCGGCTATATGTTTGAAACTGCACTGGCAAGTGGATTGACAGCAAGCGGTGCGGACGTATATGAATTGCATGTAACTACGACGCCGAGTGTGTCATATCTGGTGCGAAAAGAGAACTTTGATTGTGGAATTATGATTTCGGCAAGCCACAATCCATATTTTGATAACGGTATTAAGGTAATCAATGGCAAAGGTCATAAGTTAGAGCCGGAGATTGAAGAACAAATTGAGAAGTATATCGATGGTGAAAGCGAAGAAATTCCGATGGCAAAACGTGAGGCAATTGGTCGCTGTTTCGATTACACCAAGGGAAGAGACGAGTATATCGAGTATTTGAAAGATTTGGTGAAAGAACCGTTTGATGGAAAAACGGTTGCGTTGGATTTGGCAAATGGATCTGCTTCTATGATTGCAAAAGAAATCTTTGAATCGATGGGAGCACAGGTAATTGCCCGCCACGATGAGCCAAACGGTACCAATATTAACCGTGAGTGTGGTTCCACTCATATCGAAGTCCTTCAGGCATTGGTTTATGATACCGGTGCGGATATCGGATTCGCTTATGATGGTGATGCAGACCGTTGTCTTGCTGTTGATGATGATGGCAAGGTGATTGATGGTGACCACATTTTGTATCTTTGTGGCAAATACCTCAAAGAGCAGGGCAAGTTAAAGGACGATACCGTAGTTACGACAGTTATGTCAAATATGGGATTGTATAAGGCTTTTGATAAGCTGGGGATTCATTATGAGCAGACTGCCGTTGGCGATAAGTATGTCTGCGAGAATATGATGGCAAACGGCTATGTGATTGGCGGTGAACAGTCCGGTCATATCATTTTCAAGGAGCATGCAGTAACCGGAGACGGTATTCTGACATCTCTTATGATTATGGAAGCATGGCTTCATTATGGAAAGCCGATGTCGATGCTGACAAACGATCTGGTGATTTATCCACAGCTTTTGGAAAATGTCAAAGTAAAGGATAAAGTAGCAGCAAGAGAAGACGAAGATGTACAGAAGGCTGCGAAAGAAGTAACGGAAAGCCTTGGAGATGCCGGACGGCTTTTGCTTCGCGAGAGCGGTACGGAGCCATTGATTCGTGTTATGGTAGAAGCTGAGACCGATGAGATGTGCAGGGAAAATGTGGATAAGATTGTTAAAGTTTTACATGAAAAAGGTCATGTACCAGATTAATAGAAAGAAACAAAATAAAGGAGAGTAACGAATGAAAGGTGCGTTTTACACAGGACAGTACCGCAATGTGTTCGCGGAACTGGGGCATTCACAGGAAGAAATTGATCAAAAACTCAAAGATGCATTCCATACTGTATTTTATGGTCCGGATGATGAAAAATTCTATTTTGAAGCCGGCGATGATATGGGATATTTTGAAGATACCGGTAATTTCGATGCCCGTACAGAGGGTATGTCATATGCTATGATGATGTGTGTACAGATGGACATGAAAAATGAGTTCGACCGTGTTTGGAAATGGGCAAGAACTTATATGTACATGGAAGATGGTTATAATAAAGGATATTTTGCATGGTCATGCAAGACGACCGGGGAAAAGAATGATTTAGGACCGGCACCGGATGGAGAAGAATTTTTTGCAATGGCATTGTTTTTTGCTTCCCACCGCTGGGGCGACGGCGAAGGCATTTTCAATTACTCACAGGAAGCAAGAAACATTTTAAGTGCTTGTATCCACAACGGTGAAAAAGAGCCGGGAGATCCGATTATGGAGCCGGAGAATTATTTGATTCGCTTCATTCCGAGCCGTAAGTTCAGTGACCCATCCTATCATTGTGCTCACTTTTATGAGTTATTCAGTATGTGGGCAAATGAAGAAGACCGTCCATTCTGGAAAAAGGCAGCAAAGGCAAGCCGTGAGTATTTGAAAAAAGCGTGTCATAAAGATACCGGCCTGGCTGCTGAATATGCTTACTATGATGGAACACCATACGAGAAAGAGCAGGATGTTTTCGGTGGACGCCACGACTGGTATTACAGCGATTCCTACCGTGTTATTGCAAACATTGGTCTTGATTACGAGTGGTTTGCAGCAGATGAGTGGAACGTTGAAAATAATAACAAAGTGCAGAAATTCTTCTGTGAAACGCACAAAGATGAAGAATTTAAAATATACGAGATTGACGGTACGGTGATTGAACAACCGGCACTGCATCCGGTAGCTATGATTGCTACGAATGCACAGGCGTCTCTGGCTGCAAACGGACCTTACGCGAAAGAATGTGTAGAGCGTTTCTGGAATACACCGCTTCGTAAAGGTGAGAGAAGATATTATGATAATTGTCTGTATTTGTTTGCATTGTTAGCATTAAGTGGAAATTATCGAATTTATTAAGGAAAGAAAATTGGAGGAAAACAAAATGAGTTACACAGTAGAAAATTTAGAAAAGAGCATGGCAAAAATCACCATTACCGTAGATGCAGATGCATTTGAAGAGGCAATGGTAAAATCTTATAACAAAAACAAGAAAAACATCAGCATTCAGGGCTTTCGTAAAGGTAAAGCACCACGTAAAATGGTAGAGAAACTTTACGGACCGGAAGTTTTTTATGAAGATGCAGCAAACTTTGCAATTCCGGATGCTTACGAAGAAGCAGCAAAAGAGAGTGGCTTGGAAATCGTATCTCGTCCGGAAATTGATGTTGTAGAAATCGAAAAAGGTAAAGATTTCGTATTTACAGCTACAGTAGCCGTAAAACCGGAAGTTACTCTTGGTGACTACAAAGGAATCGAAGTAGAAAAGAAAACGGTAAAAGTTATGGCAGCTGAGGTCAATGCAGAAATCGACAAAGTACGTGAGCAGAACAGCCGTATGATTACTGTTGAAAACCGCGGTATTAAAAAAGATGATACAGCAGTCATCGACTTTGAAGGTTTTGTAGATGGTGAGCCATTCCAGGGCGGCAAAGGCGAGGATTACTCTTTGGTAATCGGAAGTCACTCATTTATTGATACATTCGAAGACCAGTTAGTTGGTAAAAAAGCCGGCGAGGAAGTTGATGTAAATGTAACTTTCCCGGAAGAGTATCATGAAGCTTCTTTGAAAGGTAAACCGGCTCTTTTCAAAGTTACGGTAAAAGAGATTAAGAAGAAAGAACTTCCAAAACTGGATGATGAATTTGCCAGCGAAGTTTCTGAATTTGAGACACTCAAAGAGTATAAAGCAAGTGTTAAGAAAAACTTGACAGAGCGCAGAAAAGAAGAAGCAAAGAGAGAAAAAGAAAACGAAGTAGTAGAAAAAGTAGTAGAGAATATTACAGTAGAGCTGCCTGAACCAATGGTTGATGAGCAGACACAGCAGATGATTCAGGAGTTTGCCGGAAGATTGTCAAGTCAGGGTCTTTCCTTTGACCAGTACATGCAGATGACCGGCATGACAGTAGATGCTTTGATGGGACAGATGAAACCGGAAGCGGAGAAGAGAATCCGCACTCGTCTTGCTCTTGAAGCAATTGTTGACGCTGAGAAAATCAAAGCAACAGCAAAAGACATTGACAAAGAAATCGAGAACATGGCAAACATGTATCAGATGGAAGTGGACAAGATTAAAGAAATGATTGGTGATGCTGAAAAAGAGCAGATTGGTAAAGATCTTGCTGTTCAGAAGGCAGTTGACTTTGTTGTGAAAAATGCAGTAGAAGTAGAGCCTGCAGAAGAAGACAAAGAAGAGAAATAATCAATTCAAAAAGAATGGAGGTATCTCGCAATGGCATTAGTACCTTACGTGATTGAACAGACAAGTCGTGGCGGTGAACGTTCTTATGACATTTATTCCCGCCTGTTAAAAGAAAGAATTATTTTCCTCGCAGACGAGGTAAATGATCAGACCGCAAGTTTGGTTGTTGCACAGCTTTTGTTTTTGGAATCGGAAGATCCGAACAAGGACATTCAGCTGTATATCAACAGTCCGGGTGGTTCCGTAACAGCCGGTATGGCAATTTACGATACAATGAATTATATCAAATGTGACGTATCTACAATCTGTATCGGTATGGCAGCCAGTATGGGAGCATTTTTGTTATCCAGTGGTGCCAAGGGCAAACGTTTAGCTCTTCCGAATGCAGAGGTGATGATTCACCAGCCTTCCGGTGGGGCCAAGGGACAGGCAACTGAGATTCAGATTGTTGCTGAAAATATCTTAAAGACAAAGAAAAAGTTAAACGAGATTTTAGCAGCAAATACTGGACAGACGGTAGAGAAGATTGCAGAAGATACAGAGCGCGATAATTTCATGAGCGCAGAAGAAGCAAAAGCATATGGCTTGATTGATGAAATCGTAGAAAGCCGTAACGCAGCAAAAGAAAAAGAATAAACAAGTGAAATGGTGCCGCCGAAACGCCGGCGCCATTTTGCCATATTAGATGGATGGAGGCTCGTAAAACGATGGCAGGAAAAAATAACGATACTAATATGCCAATGGTTCACTGCTCCTTTTGTGGAAAGACAGAGAAGCAGGTTCACAAGCTGATTGCAGGACCAAATGGAGTATATATATGTGACGAATGTATTGACCTCTGTGATGAAATTTTGGCGGAAGAATTTCAGGACGATTTTGATACGCCGGAAGAGGAAACAGAAATCAATCTTTTAAAACCAAAAGAAATCAAAGCCTTTTTGGATGAATATGTAGTTGGACAGGAGGATGCAAAAAAAGCACTTTCTGTAGCAGTTTACAATCACTATAAGAGAATTATGAATGGCGCCGATATGGACGTTGAACTGCAAAAGAGTAATATTTTGATGGTAGGTCCGACCGGCTCCGGTAAGACATATCTGGCACAGACGCTTGCTAAAATTTTGAATGTTCCGTTTGCAATTGCAGATGCAACGACATTGACGGAAGCAGGATATGTCGGAGAAGATGTTGAAAACATTCTTCTCAAAATCATTCAGGCAGCGGATTATGATATTAAGCGTGCTGAGCATGGTATTATTTATCTCGATGAGATTGATAAAATCACAAAAAAAGCAGAAAATGTATCCATTACCCGTGATGTTTCCGGTGAAGGCGTACAGCAGGCACTTTTGAAAATCTTGGAGGGAACAGAAGCCAGTGTTCCGCCACAGGGCGGACGCAAGCATCCGCAGCAGGAGTTTTTCCATATCAATACGACAAATATTTTGTTTATCTGCGGTGGTGCTTTTGACGGATTGGATAAGATTATCAGTTCCCGTATTGATAAAAAATCCATCGGGTTTAATGCGGACATAGCAGATCCGACCGAGCAGAATATCGGTGAGTTGTTTAAACAGGCATTGCCACAGGATTTTGTGAAATTCGGTTTAATTCCGGAGTTTATCGGTCGTGTGCCGGTAACCGTTGCACTTGACCTTTTGGATGAAGAGGCGTTGAAAGAAATTTTGACAAGACCGAAAAATGCAATTACGAAGCAGTATCAGAAACTGCTTTCGCTGGACGGCGTGAAATTGGATTTTGAGGATGGCGCGATTACGGAAGTTGCCCGCCTTTCCAATGAGAGAAAAACGGGTGCTAGAGGACTGCGTGCGATTCTTGAATCGAGTATGATGGAATATATGTATGAATTGCCATCCAGAGAAGATGTGACAGAATGTATTATTACCAAAGATGTAATTACCGGTGAGGGAGAGCCAAAACTTTTGGCAGCCGGAAAAGAAGTGCCGGCACTTGAAGAAAAGCAAGAAGAACCTGAGAAAAAGGAAAGTGAAAGTGCCTGAAAAGAAACAAGGACAGGTGATACTTATGAGTGAACAGCAAATGAAGACGATGCCGATTCTCGCCATGAGGGATGTGTGCGTACTGCCGGGCATGTTGGTTCATTTAGATGTGAGCAGAGAGATTACAAAACGAGCAATTGAAGAAGCAATGGCAGAGGATGGAAGTATTTTCCTCACTCTCCAGCGCGATGAATCGATTGAGACACCGTCATTTCATGACTTATATGAAATCGGTGTGATTGCAAAAATAAAGCAGGAAGTAAAAGTAAAGGATGACGTGCTCCGTGTCATGATTTCGACGAAGGAGCGCGGAAATCTTTTGAGTTTGAACCAGACAAAGCCATTTCTTAAGGGAGAAGTTGTTCCTTATGAATGGGGTGACGAAGAACTGCGTCCGGGGGCACTTGAAAAAGAGGCGATGTGCCGTAATCTGAAAGATGTGTACACGATTTATTTGAATGAAAATCCGCGGGCAAGCCGGAGTGATTTGGAAAAAATCCAAGGTATGAAGGACTTAGGAAAACTGACGGATTTAATTGCGATGCATATCAATATGGGATTTGACAAACGCCAGGAAATTTTAGAGTGCCTTGACCTAGAACTTCGTTATGAAATGGTGGCAGGGATTCTTACGAATGAGGTGAATTTATCACGGATTCGTGAGGGATACCGCCGCAAAGTGAAAGAAGAAGTTGATAAAAACCAGAAAGAATATTTCCTTCGTGAGCAGATGAAAGTGATACGCAATGAGTTAGGCGATGGCGCGTCTGCGGAGGAATATCAGGAAAAATACAAAGAACAGTTAGAACAGCTTTCATGCAGTGAAGAGGTATATCAGAAAATTGCAGAAGAAATCAAGCGTCTGGATGCAATTCCAACAAGCTCATCTGAACATATTGTAGAGCGCACCTATATTGAAAATCTTCTGGCACTTCCGTGGGACAAAGCTTCGATTGATCGCAATGACATTGTGCATGCGGAGCAGATTTTGGAGGAGGATCACTACGGACTTAAAAAAGTTAAAGAGCGCATTTTGGAATCTTTGGCTGTCCGCTGTCTGACGGATAAGAGTGAGAGTCCGATTTTGTGTCTTGTGGGACCACCGGGTACCGGTAAAACATCGATTGCCCGTTCGGTTGCCAGAGCACTTGATAAAGAGTATGTGCGTATCTGTCTTGGCGGTGTTCGCGATGAGGCGGAAATTCGTGGACACAGACGGACGTATGTGGGCGCTTTGCCGGGACGTTTTGTTGAAGGGCTGAAGAAGGCGAAAGTGAGAAATCCGCTGATGCTTTTGGATGAGATTGATAAAGTCGGAAGTGATTACAAAGGGGATTGCGCATCGGCTTTGTTAGAGATTCTTGACCCGGAGCAAAACCGGAATTTTGTGGATCATTATATTGAACTGCCGGTTGATTTGTCGGATGTATTATTTATTTGTACGGCAAATACGACAGAAACGATTCCAAGACCGCTTCTTGACCGAATGGAATTAATTTCTATTGCCGGATATACGGAAAATGAGCGGTTCCACATCGGAAAAGATTATCTGATTCCAAAACAGCTTGAGAAAAATGGTTTGCAGAAGAAAAATTTACAGATTCTGGATGGTGGACTGCGTGCGATTATTTCACACTATACGAAGGAAGCAGGTGTCCGTGAATTAGAGCGTCAGATTGGAAAAGTCTGCCGCAAATGTGCAAAAAAAATCATGGAAGGTGAAACGGAGACAATCCGCGTCACTTCTAAAAATATTACAGATTTTCTTGGTAAAAAGCGTTTCCGCGTAGAAAAGGCAGCAAGAAAAGATGAGATTGGTATTGTTCGTGGGCTTGCCTGGACGGAAGTTGGCGGCGATACACTAGAAATCGAAGTGAATACGATGCCGGGCGAGGGTAATTTGAAACTGACCGGACAGCTTGGCGATGTAATGAAAGAGTCAGCAGAAATTGCACTGAGTCTTGTGCGTGCGCTGCTTCCGAAGGAGGAAGAATTTTTCAAAACGCATGATTTTCATCTCCATGTACCGGAAGGTGCGGTGCCAAAAGATGGTCCGTCAGCCGGTGTGACGATGACGACAGCGATTTATTCGGCGGTAACCGGGAAAAAGGTACTGGCAAAAGTAGCGATGACCGGTGAGATTACACTTCGCGGACGGGTTCTGCCAATTGGCGGCTTAAAGGAAAAACTGCTGGCAGCAAAACAGGCGGGCATCCAAAAGGTTGTAGTTCCAAAGGAAAATAAGCCGGATGTTGAAGAACTGGAGGAAGAAATCACAGAAGGTATGCAGATTGTTTTTGCCGGTTCGATTTCGGATGTTTTGAAAGAAGCACTTGTTCAAAAGTAGTGGCCATTTGCCATGTGAAGGGAGAAAAGTATGACGATAAAATCGTTAGAATTAGAGACAGTATGCGGCATTACCAGTAAACTGCCGCAGCATGACAAAATAGAAATGGCGTTTTGGGGACGTTCCAATGTTGGAAAGTCCTCTCTTTTGAATACGCTTTGGAACCGGAAATCTATGGCGCGCATTTCGTCCCAGCCGGGTAAAACTCAGACCATCAATTATTATAACATCAATGATTTATGTTACATGGTGGATTTGCCTGGATATGGTTATGCTAAAATTTCCAAGGAGATTCAGGCAAAATGGGCGCGTATGATTGAGCGTTATCTGGATACTTCAAACGCACTGAGAGTTGTATTTTTACTTGTGGACATCCGCCATGAACCGACCGCAAAAGATGTTGAAACGTATCAGATGTTATTCAAAAAAGGATTTAATCCGCTGATTATTGCGACAAAAGCAGATAAAATAAAGAAAAATGCAAGAAATAAAAATATTTCCATCATCCGAAAGAAACTTGGCTTATCGCAGGAAGTGCCGGTCATTCCATTTTCCTCAGCAACGAAAGAGGGAAAGGATGAGGTCTGGGAATATATCGAATTTTTCTTGAATTCACAATTGTTATGATAGAATTTTACGAGGTGATACCGGTATGACAAAGAAGCAGCGGGCAGAAAAAATTATTGAATTGCTGGAA
>ULPV01062709.1_pt1 | contig 13316 bp, 19 predicted proteins | sample 1953831 | NCBI WGS metagenome assembly ULPV01 (sample SAMEA4835638, study PRJEB28245) | human gut metagenome | biome: gut microbiome; material: fecal sample | place: Denmark | collected 2008 | reverse complement strand
CAACTTTTAAAGAAAAATAATAAAAAATTGAAAAAGTCAAGATAAAATGCAAATTTTAGATAAATACAGCAGAATACACAATGAAACAGTAGAGATATACCTATATTTATTGTATAACATGCACAAAAGCACACGAAAATAAGACCGTTGATAACAGCGGTCTTTTGTTTTCCATTCGAGTGGAAAATTAAAGTCCTAACGTCTGCGCATACTGAACAGATGATAAGCCATGAAATAATTTACGGGGATAGTTGTTAATATTACACTCTATCTGTGCTATCTGTTCTGTGCTATACAATCCGATATCCGCACTTTTAGGGATAAATTTACGTATCAACTTATTTGCATTTTCGTTGCTACCACGTTCACAGGACGCAAAAGCATGGCAGAAATACACGAACGTCCTACGCATGCCTGTTATGCAACTTAGTTCTAAATCTTTGTATTTGGTAAACTCTACGCCATTGTCGCAAGTAATAGTTTTAAACAGGCGTGTAAAATCCTTTGCGCCTAATTTCTTTTCAATGACGTTTACAGCATCAACAACACTTTGTGCTGTACGGTCGGGTATCTTGCGTACAACTTCATGACGTGTCAGACGTTCCGTCAAAACAAGTAAACAGTTCTTACTTTTGCCTTTACCGCTGTATACGGTATCCATTTCCCAGTGTCCGAAAGTATTACGCTTACTTATCTCTTTTGGACGTTCTTCTATCGTCTTTGCACCTAACATCTTTAAGGACGGACGACGCTGTGACTTTTCCTCTTTCCTATGCACTTTATTATAAATAAGGTCTTTGCGGTCAATGTTTAAAAATACACCATTGTTTATGTAATTATAGATAGTCTGTGGACACAGTACGGTATTTTTATGTCCTGTTTTCAACGCAACACTTACAGCATAAGCAGAGTAACGGCAGTCTTTTATTAACTGCTCCATATATTGTACAGTATCAATATCTGTACCTATCTTTAAATCTACACCTTTATTGTGACTCTTTTCATCCTGTTTTCGTTGCGCCACGTCTGCGCAATATGTCGGTACATCTTCCCATGTTGCACCATTGCGGAGTAAAACTGTACCTCTTTTTATTTCCCGATAGACAGTAGTAAAATGTTTACCTAATCTTACAGCTATATCCTTGACAGGGATTTTATCTTGCAACATTGTTTCTAATTTATAACGTTCAGACAGGGTAAAATATGCGCTCATTTATGTATCAACTCCTAAAAATTTTTTCGCTGTGCTACGCACAGTTTTTAATTGACTATATATATCCATTATTTACCTTTTACGCTACGCTTTGTAGTGGTAAATTCTGGAAATAATAGACATAGCTTACCTACTATCGACCGATTTTAACAAAATAAAAAACACTGTAAAGGTACGTTATACTTGTTACCTTGACAGTGTTTTTTATCTTGTTTTAACTTGCATACATATGCATAATAATTGATTCATGCTTATTATGCGTTCGCTTTTTCGCTTATAATTCCATTCGAATGGAATGGGCTACATATTTTAATCTGAAAGAAATATTTCCACCACAATGAAAAGCATCCAATACCTATTGAAGTCAGAATCCTGTGTCATATCCTTATCATTGGATCTACATTTTTAACCCAAATTATTGCACCTTTTGGGTGATCGTAATATAAAATATCTTCTATTGGTTTGATTTCAGATAAAACCCATGCGTATGGATTTTTATATCGCTTTTTCAATTCTGTATAGGAAATATCTACACAATGATTTTCTCTTTCTTCTGACCAATCAGAACAAGATATTGGATAGGCAGAGTTAATAATACACTCTGCTTTCACTCTGCAAGAACCACTTTCAAGTAAGTAAATCCTTTGTCCTTGCTTATTAGTATTACTTCCTCTTATTTCAAGAGTTTTCTTTCCTCTAAGAATAAGGTCTAACCATTCTTTTTTTATAATCAATCCGTCCATGTATTTACCTCTTTAAATTCTTATTTAATTGTCAGATGTTCGCTACACTTTTTATCCTACTTTTATAAAATAGATTAATAACATCAGTGTAAATCAATGACCGTGTAAGCCAAAGCGAAAAGCGTACATACCAAAAATACCGTTGTTTTTATTTCTTCCATAAAACAATACCTCTTTTTTCACATAAAAAGCCAAGTAAATCTGCCTTTTGACCGAGAAATTTCTCATACTTTATTCGTTCAAGTATATCGACAGTATCATAATCAAGTTCTACCATTGCATCAACTTGTGTACCCAAAGTATCATAAACACAATCATAATATTGTTTTTCAAGTTCATCATTAGAAAGACCATTTGTCCAACTAATAATATCATTACGTTCTTTTTTCGTCATTTTCTTACCCCCTATTTATCAAATTCGTAATATGAAATTTGCATACCAGCTTGTGGCACATCAACCGTTTTGCAATATGTGATACAGTCGCCGTACATCTGCTCAAACTCATCCTTATTACAAACGCAATAATCAATTTGCGGTCGATTCACGTTATGACTTGTGTAATACCGCTTTTTGTTTTTCAGAACTGCTACACATTCTTTAGTGATGTACTTTGTTATATAACTGCTGACCCTTTGCGTGTCCTCTACCTTTGTAGCTGTAGTAAATCCCAGTTTCCAATTTAAGATATTGTAAATAGGCTTCTTGCTTTTACGGTCATATTTTCCACTAAAACTGAAATTAATACCGCCACAATTTGCTAACAGTCCATGAAAATGGTAATGCTCACCGTCAGCGTGTAGTTCGGGCACTATCAAATATTTTAAGTTTGGGCATTGACGTTGTTGTAAATGATTAAGAAAATATTTTAACCTATAAACAACAATATCATAATCAGAACTATCAGTTTTATTACGGTCAAATGTGATAGTGATAAACCATTCCCATTCATTTGACCTTGCAATATCATAAATACGGTTTTTTGTTTGCTTGATGCTTATGTTTTTGCAATTCTGTTCCTCCTGTTCTGTACGTTCTGTATTCACATAGTTCTTGCGTAAATTATCATTTGCGTTCTGTTTTTCTTTTTCCTCTTTAGTAAATGATTTACTGTATATTGTAACTTGTTGCGACTTTGCAAAAGTCTTAATTCTTGTATTGTAAATCATAACTATCCCCTAAAATAAAATTAGAAATGGTTCTAACTTATTACTATTGTCAAGTAGGCGTTATGAAAGGGCATTCTGCCAATAATGCATCCTGTTCTTTTTGGTGCTGTGCTTTCATATTCTGCCACACAGTATTAATGCGTTTCTGCCGTACTTCTTGCGCTACCTTAGAGCCATACTTTACACGTAAATCCTCATAATCATAATCTGGGAGTTTTCCATATAGTTTTAAATATTCCCTGTCCATAGGGGATATATATAGTTTAGCTTTTCTCATTTTTTCCCTTTCCCGTTAGAGTGGGGCGGTCGGGGACAAGCCTACCGACCGCACCTCCTCTAACTATTTCATCTTTTTTCTAGTTTTACGATATTTCTTGCTAGGCGACAGTACGTTGTCCATATTTGCGCCGTTATTACACTGTAGTGCAAGTATTTCCTGTTCGCTTAACATATCACCGTCTGCACAAGACTTTGCAAGGTTGCCGACACAGGCAAATGTGTCATAGGCGTTAAAATCCTTGTTTGTGATAAAGAACCCCATACGACGTAGAGGAGTGAGCATAGTTGGACTGCTTGCGTTTTCCATTTCCCATGCATCATAATAGCTAAGACACTGGACACGCCATATCTTATTACAAGATATAACTACGCTAGTAACTTGTCGCAAAAGCGCATCAACATGCCCGAACCGTTGTGCCGTATACACGAATCCTAAATGATAATGCCTACATGTAAGTATCGTATTAAGAAATAACGCGTCTATATTTGTCTTGAAATTACGACTATTCATTTGTACGCTTAATTCATCAGCCAACGCAATGGTTACCGTCAGTGTATCGTTCTCATCATCTTTTACGGTTACTTCCTGTGCAACCTTTACAATCTGACTTAATGATACGAATTTTTCGTATGGGATTCCTACTAAATCCACGTTGCTAATAATATGAACCTTTTGAGTAACAAACTTTTTGCGCCGTTTGCACCACACCTTTTTATTATTGTAGTGTTTATATTGTCCAACAACATCATGTACAGCACTTAAAGTTTTACCCTTACCAAAAAGACCGACATACGCTTTTATATACCCGTAGTCCATTTCATGCCACTTTAACCGCTTTATATAATTATATATATCGGTAATGCTGTAATGTGCCGTGTGGACAGGGTGCAAAACAAGGGTACGAACCACAACAGAAAACACCATAGCAAAGCCAAGGCAGAGCAGTATAATAAATACCATTATTTCATACCCCCAATATGCAAAAGCGACGAACAAATAGAACTAATACATTCCAGAATAAGGCAGACCGCCATAATACGAACAACCGATTCAGCATTGAAATCAACGTTTCCGTTTAGCACAAAATTTACAAACGAATCCATCATTTTTCCTTTCTACGTGACATTCGCGTCACGCTTTTGTGAATAGAATTAATTACCCATATTGCTAAAAGGGTAAATGTTAATAAGTTAAGATAGGAAGCGGTAACGGTATATTGCTTTTGCAACAATTCATTGTTTTTCTGCAGCAGAGTAACTATATCAGCATCAGAGTCAGACAGGGTAGTTACAGTCAATTCTGTGCTTTCTTCTGGATTGTCAATAGCTTGCGTTTCTTCCGCTTCTGTATTTTCTTCTGTATTCATTTCTGAATTATCAGTACTTTGCGTTTCTTCTGCTTCTGTAGTTTCTTCTGAACTCATTTCTGAATTGTCAGTACTTTGCGTTCTTTCTGCTTCTGTAGTTTCTGAAATATTTTCTTCTTTTGTGTTTTCAGATTCTTTTTCTTTTGTACGTTCTTCCTGTGAATCAGACGAGGAAGTATTTTCATTTTCTTCACTGCCTGTGTCATCATCTGAACCACTGTCTGATACGGAATCACTAGCAATGTTATCAGTATCAGAAGCGGTATGTAATCGGGTAATGTTACCCATAAATACAAAGGGAACATGCGAATAAATATTTTTAACATACATTTGTAATCACTCCTTATTTTTGGTATAATTGTATAAAAGTTTTTCCACTCGAGTGGAAAGAAAGGAAATAACATGGACGATATTTTCAAGATAAAAATTATTATTATAATAATAGGCACATTAATATATATGAGAAGTTTACAAGAAAACAATAAAACATATGAAAAAGAAAAAATAACAGAGCATAAAGCTATAAATCAAAATACAACTATAATATACCTACTATTTGTTTTAATAATAACTACATTGCTAATCTGAAAGAGAAAAAAGTGCACCGACAACAACAGAACCAATACAGATAAAAACTAAAACGTCAAAAAAAGTAATACCAGTACCCGATAAAACTTCAAGTTTTAGAAAACGTACAATTAAATCAACATACGTACCAAACAAAGACGCCCAAGACGAAATATTCAAGAAACCACCGCCTTTATAATTCCAATAAACAACATAATAACAATAGCTAAAGCAATAACGTTGATAAGCTCAGGTGGCAAAAAAGGCACACACGCATATATCAAAGAAGCAAAAGCGGAAACAGAATTTTTACATGAATCAAAAATTGAAGTTAGATAATTAAAAAAACTATCAACATCTGTCAAATCAAAAGATAAATCATTTGACGAATCAAAATCCGTGATACCCGTATCATAATCTTGTCGCCCTTCTGCTTTATCAATGGTTGTCTCTTCTCCTGTTTTAGAAAAAGAAACTTGTTCCACAGTCACACTTGCACCAGCATTTTTTGCACCGTCACGGTATGTATATTTCATCCACTGACCACATTTAATATCTTTAGTATAAAAACGTACATAGAAAACAGTACAAGCCTGTGCGCTAGTCCTTAACTTTTCGCTATCATTATCGCCTATAACCTTATTATAATTATGATTAAGATTATATTGTGTACTTCCCGCACTTGAGCCTTTTGTAAAAGAATAAGACGGTAAACTATTGATATCTGGAAATTCAGACGACCATTTTTTAAAATCGTTTACAAGATTTGACTCATTATCAACATTCCATAATGTTTTAATATTAACATTGCTAGAAGATACAGCCACATCCGATAAATCAACAAAATTATACTTATGACTGGAATAAACCCAAGATGTATCAACTTCTGGTAACCAACGAGAAGTAATTTTTTTCATAGAAACACCGTAAAGAAATGATTCTGTATATACATCTATGTAATAATCCCCCATATTAGACACTATAAATCCATTATGCGTTATATTGGTAAGTTCTGGGGTAGGGATAGAAGTATCAACAATATCAGAACCAAAGTCGTGACGCGTATCTGTATCGTATGAAATTTTTTTATAGTCATCTTTGGATAAATCAAGTGTGTTAAAAGAATTTTCGATTGCTGTATTATATGCTGATTCGCTACTGTAATCAGTACAATTAATTAAGCCTGTGTAGCTGTAAGTAAAACTACTTAGTGCAGAACTTTGAAATCCCAAGGCGCAATAATAAATACCTTTCTTTGTTAAACAATTATACATATCTGCATTATCGCCACCATATGTAAAAGGCTTATCAGAATAAACATAAAGTACAGCACCAAATTTATCATTTGTTTTATCTTCAAAACGGAAAGATTTAGCCACAAAATGTCCAACACCCTTTACGCTAGCAGAATTATCATATGTCGATACAACTGTAGTATCTTTAATAGACGTTAGCACAGACCGCACATTGAAATGTATTATCCTATCTGTCAATGATTCTGCGTGTGCGACTAATGGTACAAACCACTGTGACAGCATAGTTATGATAATAAAGGCTACTATGACAGCCTGTAATTTTCTCTTTTGTGAATTGATTGAATATGATTGCATTTTTACCACTCCTTCTTAATAAAATAAAGGCGGCACAGCGTATAACCGTGTCGCCCTACGATTAGCGAACGCTTCTCTTTGCGTTGCGGAAGATTGCAAAACCGATACCAACGAGTGAAGCTACTAAAAGCAGATTCATTGGAAATTCAGAAAACAATCCCATACATGTTTTACAGAGATTGATTAACTCCGTAACAAGTGACTGGTCGAGAGTGGCAACTGCGCCATCTGCAAATAACTGTAACATGTCCGTTTACTCCTTATATATTTATTTACAAAAGCCTTAAGATAAAGTGTGCACTTCCTTATCGGTGCTTTATGTAGCTTTGAGAAACATTCCCTAAACGACTACTTACATGCACGTTCTACGAACTGCCGTATCAGTCAGTCGGACTAAATTCGCGCTACGCTTTACTTGCGCTCATCAAGTCCTTTGTGACAGCTTAGACGCTAAGCATTGAGGCGTATAGGGAATGAGGAGATATTGCAAGTCAAGACATCTGCAAAGGTTTGCCTTAAAGCAGACGCAACAACGAAAAGACTTGCAAACAATGAGAAAAAATAAAAACTATATGCAGTTGTAGTATTTTCCACTCGAATGGAAAACATTTCTATTGGGTAACGCCCAGACAGGAAATGCAATCATAACCCGCCTGGACAAAAGATAAAGGCTTACTTAAAAGACTTATCGTCAGAAGCGACCGTATCAAGTTTAAAACTCTTATACTGTTCGTTATATGTAGCGCCCAGAGTGTACTTTCTGTCTGGAACTACGCTGTCGAAAACATCTTTGGAACAGGAAACATTACCACACTCTGAACCGATTAACACAGCTAACTTGTAATACTCATTTTGTCCGTCCTTGCTTGTAGTTGCTTCCTTTGCTAATACTTTAACGTTTGGTACAATTGTCTGAATTTTCATAATTCATTTCTCCTTAATCTAATATGTGATATATAATTATTGGTAACAATGCAAGACGTGAGAAAAGGGAAGTCACGCCTTGCGTGTATATAAACGGCAGTAGGGGACTTACTGCCATTCATAACTAATAACAATGTGCGCATCTGGTTTCACTTTGAAAACCTTGCTTACACGCTCTAAGACATTTTGTAAGTCATCTTCAAACGTCTTAAAATCAGTATAGGTCAACAAGGATTGCACATTTTTTTCTGATGCGACAGCAACGTCTATCGTATCAGAATCGGATTCTGTAATATCGGACTCTGTGGTATCAGTACCAGTACTAACAGCAGAATCAGACACATCCAACGCATCTGTTTTACAAAGAGTTTTCACACCTTTTTTTATGTCGAGTAACGACATAGACGGGTTAAAATTTTGCGCTATCTGTTCATCTGTTAAATTAATCATGGCGACTAACTTTGACTGTCCGAACTTTTCAAAATCTTTCTTTATGGTATAGTTGCCGTTATCGTCACATTCTCCGAAACGGTCAACGAGTTTGACGAGATTGTAGCCCTGTGACTTTTTGAATCCGAAACGGTGTTCAATAAACTGTTCAAAGGTGGACGCCGTTTCAAGTGCTTTGTAACGGTCGGACTCATACAACCAACGAATTTCACAGGCTACTGATGTAAATGCTTTTTCTGCCTTACCTAATTCAGAAAGAACCTTTTTCGCATGCTTATTAGCTTCTTTGATATCAGAGTCAGTAAAAGCAAATGGTACAGCCTGTGATTCTGTATTTATAGCAGTTGCGGAAGTTTCCGCAACCAATGTATTCATGGTTGTTTCTGTAAATTTATCTGCTGTATTTTTTAACGCTGTAGCGTTCTGTGCTTTTCTCATGATAAATACCTCTTTCTATAATCATTACCTTTACAACAAACTGTAATCTAATGTTTTAACATTAATCTAAAACATAGATATAAAAAACAATACATTTAGATAAAGCAAAATTAACAATAAAATAAAATATATTTGGCTCATTTCTTATTACTCTTTCATCTTTACAACAAACTGTAATCTAATATTTTCATGTCCTCTAATTCCTTTTTGTAAGAGTTAAGTTCAGACATGCATTTATGTATCTGATTTTCCAGTTCATGGACTCGTTTAGAACGTGGTAACATATCGCGTATCAATGCCATACCGCCGATATTGAAAAGTATAGCAATCTGTTTTTTACCTTCTGTTTCACTAATTGTGGGATAAAAGTTATAAACATACTCGATTAACTCATAATCATTATCAGTAATTAATGGAGTACTGCCAGTAATAGTTTTTACCTGTCCACAAAATTCATCTTTGTTCATAAAATACCTCTATCTTTCCCTTTTCCACTCGAATGGAAAGTTACCCAGAGCCTTTACTTTTAGCTCATTATATGTTGTAAACAAATAAAGTACTGGACTATCTCGTATGTTGGTGCTTCCCCTTAACGACTTCTTGACTTAGGGGTAAAGTGCTGTTCGGTTCAACCTGTTCAGTTTTCTTCAAATAGTTCTAAACACTGTGCTTTCTTGCCCTGTCGTTCCTAGTTTCTCCAATCATTACAGCCTATGTGTATCTCCACGTATTCAATCGGATTTATCCGCAAACTACCATGTTTTTCATACGTCAGCGCCTTGTAACTGTGACTGATTATTCTACTTTCTTTACTTGTTTTTTTGTAATCATTTCTGATTACTCTTTTATTATAGGTTTTTCAAATTCAGGATTGACAGAGAGTGGCTATTGTGTTAATGTATATATGTTTGAAAAAGTCAAACATTGTACAACAAAGCAGAGTATCCACTCTCACCTTGCGGTAATTGTGCTGGCAAGTGTTTATAAATTTAGTTCTGAAATGAACTTTTTATTTATGAAAACATGTGGATAGTCTGACTATCCACTTTTTTATTTTCTTATGGAGGTGTTAAGTTATTAGCGAATTATTGATTAACGAACAGATTAGAGACAGAGAGGTTCGCGTGATCGGCGAGGATGGAGAACAGTTAGGAATCATGTCTCCCAGAGATGCGATGAAGCTCGCAGAAGAAGCAGGTGTGGATTTGGTTAAGATTGCACCGACAGCGAAGCCACCTGTATGTAAGATTGTTGATTATGGTAAGTTCAAGTATGAACAGACAAGAAAAGAGAAAGAAGCTAAAAAGAAGCAGAAGGTAATCGACGTTAAAGAGATTCGTTTATCTCCCAATATTGATACTAATGACTTAAACACGAAAGTAAACGCTGCCCGCAAGTTCCTTTCCAAAGGAGATAAGGTCAAGGTAACACTTCGATTCAGAGGTCGTGAGATGGCACATATGCAGAGCAGTAAGCACATTCTTACGGAGTTCGGCGAGAGTCTGAGTGATGTAGCCGTTGTAGAGAAAGAGCCAAAAGTGGAAGGCAGAAGTATGACAATGTTTTTAGCTGAGAAAAGATAAGCGGTTTCATTCCGTTTCCAGTTAAAATATAGGTATTATATGAAGTTTAGGAGGAAATTAGCGATGCCGAAAATGAAAACAAGCAGAGCAGCTGCAAAACGTTTTAAAGTAACAGGAACAGGTAAATTAAAGAGAGCAAAAGCTTATAAGAGCCATATCTTAACAAAGAAGACAACTAAGAGAAAGAGAAATCTTAGAAAGCCTGCTATGACTGATGCAACCAATGTTAAGAATATGAAGAAGATTTTACCATATTTATAAGTATTAGTTAGGAGGATATAAGAGATGGCAAGAATTAAAGGCGGTTTAAACGCAAAGAAGAAACATAATAGAGTATTAAAGCTTGCAAAGGGCTACAGAGGAGCTAGAAGCAAGCAGTATAGAGTAGCTAAGCAGTCTGTTATGAGAGCATTAGCTTCCTCATACGCTGGTAGAAAAGAGAGAAAGCGTCAGTTCAGACAGTTATGGATCGCTCGTATCAATGCTGCAGCTAGAATGAACGGTATCTCCTACAGCCAGATGATGCATGGCTTAAAGCTTGCTGGTGTTGATATCAACAGAAAGATGTTAGCAGAGATGGCAGTTAATGATGCAGAAGGTTTCAAGACCTTAGCAGAATTAGCAAAATCTAAAGTTGCTTAATTTTTGAGAAAATAATATCCCCCGGAGTTTTTCCGGGGGATTTTTTTAGTTTAATGCCAAATCAGCAGTCCGATATGATAGAACACAAAAGAAAGGATTGATGAGAGTGCATTGATGACACCTAACAGAGATTCTTTCGTAACCATAGAGGAGATATAAGCCATAAACATTTGCCAAGTCATACCAAAGACGCATGTGACAGGCTCGATTATCTGCCCGATTCTTGTTAAAATACTTTCTGTACCAAACCAGTTACAGGAGAGTAGATAAAAGACAATAGAAACGAGCAGAATGACTCTGAATGCACGGCTAAAGATATCCCAGGCTTTCATAAGTCTTGGGGCTGATAAGCGGATGTTTCCGGAAGAAATCAACCAGGACAGGAAGCAGTGCTTTTGAATCGGCAAAGGATTTATCCTCATCAGGAGAGTCGGACTTCTTTTCCACAACGATATCCGGATGAGCCTTTAGGAATCCTTTGTTATAAAAAGTGATATCACGGACAATACCAAGCCCATTGGTTACAATGCCGAACTTATAGGCATAGCAGAAATGTCCATTGATATACATCTGTTGGATTGCCTGATTGGAGGCGGCATGGGTTGGCATGGAGCCATAAGTAGCTTTGTAAGGATCAAAGGAATCATAAAGGCTATGGGATTTCTTGAAAGCCTTTAACTGTTTAATAATACGGTTGGCATACTTCGGATTATTTTCCATAACCCATGCTTCAATGCCGGAGGTATCGAAGATAGTCATGTCAGCAAGAGCCGGATTCAGTTTTTGGCATATCGGTTCGGTCAGATCAACAAGATGATCGAACATAGATTGTAAGTCCAATAAGAAATCCTGTTTAAAGCGAGTGAATTTTGAACCATCCGGTACAACATCAAAGCCACAGAAGTCACGCAGTTCCTGAGAGTATTTCAAGAACAAAATCAGGAGCGTGTCAGTCGGGATTGAGAATATACGCTGAATCAGAAAAGCTTTAAGCATTGGATAAAGCTGGTGCTTACGAGGTCTTCCGGTTGAAGCGTGGAAATGAGTAACAAAAGAAACAGGAACAATTTCATCAAGGTTAATGGCTTCATCAAGAAGTGAAAGGAACTGGTATTTGTCGTTGTCGAATTTATTTTGGCAATCTTCAAAAATTTCTGCCAAAGTGAGCTGCTTATGTGTTATCATATAGGAATATCTCCTTTAAGGTGGATTGGTATTTAGTTTCTAGTCAACTCTATTTTACCATAAACCTTGAGGAGATATTTTATTTTAACAACAAAAAAATGCCGTATTTATGCGGCTTTTGGCGTTTTGCAAACGCCTATTAAAGATTATTGAAGGAAGGAGATGTGGTGTTTTGATAATGGACATCACGCAAGAAAATATGGCAAGTTTATTTCGTTTTTTTATGACATACAACGAATTGTGTAAATCTTTTTCAAATATAGATCTAGAAAACATGTATTATTTAGTGTCTGCTGATTAAAAGAAAATCAGCTTAAAACTATTGATTTTTACTGTGTTTTCTGCTCAAAGATGGTATAATAAGGCGCACGGTTTTAACAGATCTTAAATCTTTTTTCGTGCAGTTTTCAATAGAAAAATACCATTTACGGAGCGGAAAATAATGTACAGGTGATGGGCAGGATACAAAGCAGGAACAGTTCCCTGAAAATAAAGGAACCCTGATGCTTGATGCCACCTGTGCTCCATCTAATATCCGATATCCACAGGATTTTTCCCTGCTGAATGAAGCAAGGGAAAAACTGGAAACGGTTATCATCCGCTTCTGCAAAACATATGGATTTTCCAGACCCCGTATGTACCGCAGGATAGCAAGAAAAAATTATCTTGCACTTGCAAAAGCAAAAAAGCGCAGCACTAAGAAGATCAGGGCAACGATCCGTAAACAGCTGGCATTCATCAGACGAGATATCGGGTACCCCGAAAATTTCATGCAGGACGGTTATGCACCGACATCGAAAGAGAGCACTCTCCTGCTGACAATCTATAAACTGTATGAGCAACAGCAATACATATACCAGAACAAGTCCCATAGCGTAGACAACCGCATTGTCAGTATTGCACAGCCATGGATCAGACCAATCGTCAGAGGAAAAACAAAGTCACCAGTAGAATTCGGGGCAAAGTTTGACCTTAGCATTGATGATAATGGTCTTGGCAGAATAGAAAAGATATCCTATGATGCATACAATGAAAGTACCGTGTTGAAAGAAGCGGCAGAGCGTTTCAGGGAACGGACCGGTTACTATCCGGAACGTATATTAGCAGACCAGATCTATCGTACCAGAGAAAACAGAAAATACTGCAAG
>ULPV01046956.1_pt1 | contig 13338 bp, 7 predicted proteins | sample 1953831 | NCBI WGS metagenome assembly ULPV01 (sample SAMEA4835638, study PRJEB28245) | human gut metagenome | biome: gut microbiome; material: fecal sample | place: Denmark | collected 2008 | reverse complement strand
GTCGCCGAGATCGTCTCGAGCCCCTGCGCGACGTCCGTGTCGAGCGGGCGGCCGAGGTGCAGCAGCGTGTCGCTGAGCGAGGTGATCGGTGCGAGCGAGTTCATGATCTCGTGCGTGAGGATGCGCGTGAGCTTGCTCCACGACTCGATCTGCGTCTGGGCGAGGTAGTCGTCGATGTCGCTGACGGCGATGACGCGCAGCCGCTTCTGGTCGAGCATGATCTCGGCGCAGGTGAGCGAGAGGTTGACCTCGCCGGCTTCGGTCATCTCCTTGACGTGGAGCCGCTGGCCGGTGCGGATCTCCTGCAGGGCGCGGCAGGCCTCGGGCATCGAGGTCTCGGTCTGCCGGATGTGGGTCATGCGGGGCAGGCCGAAGATGCGCAGCGCCTCGCCGTTGGCCTGGTAGACGCTTCCGGCGTCGTTGACCGTCACGAGTCCCGTGCGGGCGCACTCCATGATGAGCTGGTAGTAGCGTTCGCGCTCCTCGGCGCGGAGCTTGGCCCGCACGATGATCTCCTTGATGCGATTGAGCGCCGTGTTGAGCATCCGGTTGTCGGCCTCGGCCTCGTCGTCGCGGAACCGGAACGTCAGGTCGTCGTTGTCGATGGCGTTGAACATGAAGGTCACGCGGCGGATCGACTCGCCGTAGCGGCGGATGATGCGGTAGATGCAGAGCCCGACGAGCGGCACGAAGAGGATGGAGAAGATGTAGAACCCGCTTGCGAGGATCGCCCCCAGCCCGGCCGTCGCCAGGACGAGCAGCACGAGCTGTTCGACGAGCGGCCCGTATGAGATGCCGTCGTTTTTCATAATCCGTAGCGCTTGATCTTGTTGTAGAGCGTCTGACGCGTGATGCCGAGCTGCTGGGCCACGGCCGAGAGGTTGCCGCCGTGGCGCACCATCGCCTGCGCGATCATCGTGCGCTCCATCTGCTCGAGGGTCGCCTCCCCGGGGTCGGCCGTCTGAACCGCTGCCGCGGCGGGGCGGAGCAGCAGCGTCTCGGGGGTGATCGGCCCACCGTCGCTCAGGATCACGGCCTTCTCCACGGCGTGCTGCAACTCGCGGATGTTCCCTGGCCAGGCGTGCTCGACGAGCTCGTGCTCGGCCGCGGCGTCGAATCCCGTGATCGGCTTCTGGTACTTCGCGGTGTAGCGCTCGAGGAACTTCCGGCTCAGGGGCAGAATATCCTCGCGGCGCTGACGCAGGGGCGGCAGGTCGATGTGGATGGTGTTGATGCGGTAGAGGAGGTCTTCGCGGAAGCTCCCCTCGGCCACCATGCCGAACAGGTCGCGGTTCGTCGCCGAGATCAGCCGGATGTCGACCTTGCGCGGGGTGTTGCTGCCCACGCGGACGATCTGCCCGCTCTGAATGGCCGTCAGCAGCTTCGACTGCAGGTGCAGCGGGAGGTTGCCGATCTCGTCCAGGAAGAGCGTCCCGTGGTCCGCGACCTCGAACTTCCCGGCACGGTCGGTCCGCGCGTCGGTGAAGGCCCCCTTGACGTGGCCGAAGAGCTCGCTCTCGAAGAGTGTTTCGGGTACGGCGCCCATGTCGACCGGGACCATCAGCTCGCCGCTGCGGCGCGAGCGGTTGTGAATCTCGCGGGCGAGCATCTCCTTGCCCGTGCCGTTCTCGCCCGTGATGAGGATGTTGGCATCCGTTGCGGCGACCTTCTCGACGATCTCGCGGATGCGTCCCATCGCGGGGCTCGTGCCCCAGAACATCGGCTGCTCGGCCGTCAGTTCGCGCTTGATCTCCTTGAGCTGCTTCACCTCGCGCTGCGAGCGCGAGAGGTTGTAGGCGTTGCGCAGCGCGGCGACCAGCCGGTCGTTGTCCCAGGGCTTGACGACGAAATCGACCGCCCCGTCGCGCATGGCCTGCACCGCCAGGTCGATGTCGGCATAGGCCGTGAAGAGGACGACCTGCACCTCGGGGCGCCGGGCGCGGATCTGCCGCAGCCAGTAGATGCCTTCGTTTCCGGTGTTGATCCCCGCCGTGAAGTTCATGTCGAGCAGGACGACGTCGACACGCTCCTCGCGCAGCGTCGCATCGAGCGCATTGGGTCCCGGGAGCGTCAGCACCCGGGCAAAATATTTTTCCAGCAGCAGCCGCAGCGCCGCGAGGATGCTGCGGTTGTCGTCCACGATCAGTACGGTTCCCTCCCTGGTCATCTTTTCGGTCCTATTTTCGGGTAAAATTAGCGTTTTCGACGCGAAAACCGCCCCGGCGTGTCCACTTTTTTTACACGGGTGTCCATTTTTTTTACAATGCCTGCCAAAGTGCAAAATCTTAAAGCACTGTAATACAATGTATTGAATGCTTTGGCACGCCGTTGGCACCCGAAAGGCCGAATGAAGAACAAACGCACAACCATGTTGAAATACCCGCTTCTGTTCCTTGTACTGTCCATTTTCTGGACACCCGCTGCGGCACAACAGCCCGCCGACAGCCTCGTCCGCCCCGATACGGTCCCTGCCGCCGCCCCTGCTGCCGAAATCTCCGCCGGCCCCGCCGCTGCGGCATCTGCTGCTGCGCCCGCCGCCGAATCGGCCGAACGGCTCACGCTTGACGACTGCATGCGCTATGCCGTCGAACACAGCCCCGCCGTCCGCCGCCAGGACTACACCAACCGCAACTACCGGCAGGACTACATCGAGTCGATCGCCTCGCTGGTTCCGTCGGTGAGCGGATCCATCGGGGCCTCGACCAGCTTCGGCCGTTCGGTCGACCCCGAGACCAACACCTATACCGATGTCTCGAACTTCGACAACTCCTACTCCGTTTCGGGGCAGATGCCCCTGTTCGCCGGGCTGACCGGCATCAACACGGTGCGGGCCGCCCGCATCATGCGCCTGCAGGGGGTCGAGGAGCTGCAGCTGGCCCGCGACGAGATCGCCCTGAAGACCATGCAGGCCTACTTCGACGTGGTCTACTACTCCGGCAGCGTGCGCCTTGCCCGCGAGCAGCTCAAGACCAGCACGGCCGAACTCGGGAAGAGCCGCAAGCTCTTCGAACTGGGGCTGAAGAGCGCCGCCGACGTCGCGGAGGTCGAGTCGCAGCAGGCCTCGGACGACTACCTCCTGACGCAGCAGGAGAACAACCTCGCGCTGGCCGAGATCGCGCTGGCGGAGGCGATGAACTCCCCCGCCGACCGGCCGCTGCGCATCGTCACCGATCCCGGGATCGAGACGCCGGCCGGCGTCGCCCCCTTCGACGAGGTGCTCGGCAACGCGCTGGAGAACAACCCCAAGGCCGTGGCGGCCCGCCACGACGTGCGCCACTCGCGGTTGCAGTTCTCCATCGCCCGGGGCAACCTCTTCCCGTCGCTCTACGTCGGGGGCGGCTATTCGACCAACTTCTTCATGAGCCTCGACGACCGGTCGCTCTACGCCTCCTTCCCCAACCAGTTCCGCGACAACCGGGGCTTCTACGTCTCGGCGCAGCTCAACATCCCGATCTTCGGAGGGCTTGCGCGCCGCACCTCGGTGAGCCGCGCCCGCAACAACTGGCGCATCGCCGAGCAGAACCGCACGGAGACCCTCCGGGCCCTGCAGAGCGAGGTGGCGCAGGCCTACCAGCAGATGCTGGGCTACGGCAAGGAGTTCGTCCAGGCCTCGAAGAAGAGCGACGCCGCGCGGCTGGCCTACGAGGCCGTCTCGGGCAAGTACGAGCGCGGCATGGTCTCGGCCCTCGACCTGCAGACGGCGGCCGACAAGCTGCTCGAGGCGCGCTCGGAGCGGCTGCGCGCCCGGCTGCAATACATCATCAAGGTGCGGCTGGTGGCCTACTACAACGGCGAGCCGCTGATCCGCTGACTGTTTTCCCCGTTGAACGACTTGAAAAACCGATACAACCATGGATATTCGCATTGAAAAGAAAAAGGGCCTGCGGGCCCTCTTCACCAAGCGGGGCATTCCCTACCTTGCGGGAGCCCTCTTCCTGCTCTTCGTCGTGTGGCTGCTCGTGCGCGACAACTCCTCGACGCTGCGCGTCGATGCCCGCACGATCTCCGTCGGGACGGTCGCACGCGGCGAGTTCAACGACTACATCCGCGTCACGGGACAGGTGCAGCCCATCACGACCGTGCAGTTGAGCCCGCTCGAGGCGGGCATCGTCGAGCGGCTCGTCGTCGAGGAGGGCGCCTCGGTGCGCAAGGGCGACGTCCTGGTCGAGTTGAGCAACACGTCGCTGACGCTCGAAATTCTGAACAGCGAGGCCGAGCTGGCCGAGAAGCAGAACATCCTGCGCAACACGCTCATCTCGATGGAGCAGCAGAAGCTCGACCTGCGACTCGACAAGGTGCAGCTGGACCTCGACGTCGAGCGCAAGCGCCGCACCTGGCAGCAGAACGAGGAGCTCTACCGCAGCAACCTCATAGCCCGCGAGGATTGGCTCCAGTCGAAGGAGGACTACGAGCTGGCCGAGCGGAAACGCGAGCTGAACATCGAGCGGCAGATACAGGACTCGCTCTACCGCACCGTGCAGATCGAGCAGATGGAGGACAACCTGGCCAACATGAAGCGCAACATGGAGCTCATCCGCCAGCGCATCGGCAACCTGCAGGTCAAGTCGCCCATCGACGGCGAGGTGGGGCTTCTGGACGTCGTGCTGGGGCAGTCGGTCACCTCGGGACAGAAGATCGGGCAGGTGAACGACCTGTCGGACTACAAGGTCGAGGCCGAGATCGACGAGAGCTACATCGACCGCGTGCGCGCGGGGCTCGACGCCACCTTCGAGCGGCAGGACACCGCCTTCACGATGCGCCTGCGGAAGGTCTACCCCGAGGTGCGCAACGGACAGTTCCGCGCCGACTTCACCTTCGTCGGGGCCCATCCGCGCAACATCCGCAGCGGCCAGACCTACTACCTGCACCTCGAGCTGGGGCAGCCGACCGATGCCGTCATCATCCCGCGCGGATCGTTCTACCAGTCGACGGGCGGCGCCTGGATCTACGTCGTGGCCCCCGAGGGCGACCGTGCCTACAAGCGCCGGATCCGCATCGGACGCCAGAACCCGCAGTACTACGAGGTGCTCGAGGGGCTGGAGCCGGGCGAGCGCGTCATTGTCTCGGGCTACGAGAACTACGGCTCCAACGACGTGCTGATTCTCAACAAGTAACCGCTTCCGCACATGTTCCGCCAACTCGATTTCCGTTCGTGGTTCACCTTCCTGGGGCGCAACCGCCTTTATACGGCCGTCAATTTCGCCGGCCTGACCCTCGCGCTGGCCTTCGTGCTGCTCGTGGCCGACTACACGCTCCGGCAGCTCACCGTCGACAACTATCAGACCAGGACCGACCGCATCTATGCCGTCTGCTCCGAGGAGTCGGTGGCCAGCGGCTACTACCTTCAGAAGTACCTGCGCGACCGCTACCCCGAGATCGAATCGACCTGCGCCGTGGCCTTCTTCGAGGATTCGGATGCGGGCTCGACCCCCGTGGAGATCGGCCGGCAGAAGTTCCTCGCCTCGGTGCTCTATGCCGACACGACCTTCTTCCGGATGTTCGACTTCCCGCTGCTCGAAGGCTCGCGCGAAGAGGCTCTCGCCGCCCGCGAGAACGTCGTCCTCTCGGAGTCGTTCGCCCGCAAGGTTTTCGGGACCTTCAACCCGCTGGGACAGACGCTCCGCGTGGACAACGACGAGCGCACCTATGTCGTCAGCGCCGTGATGCGCGACATCGAGCGCTCGACGATCCCCGCGGCCGACATCGTCATGCGGGCCGAGCGCATCACCGAGACCAATGCGGCCAACGACGAACGCATGTCCAACGGCGGCGCCGGCGTGACCTTCCTGCTCGCCCGCCCGGGGGCCGACCTGCAGGCCAAGGTCCCCGACATGCTCTCCTTCTTCAGGGAGATTTACTGGCCCTATCAGGGCAATGTCGTGCAGCAGGTGCGGCTTGTTCCGCTGCGTGACCTCTACTTCGACCCGGTCAACAACGCCAACAAACTGGCTCACGGCAGCCGCTCGTTCCTCTACATCCTGCTGGGCGTGGGGCTCGTGGTGCTCGTCTTCGCCGTGATGAACTACATCAACCTCACGGTGGCACAGTCCGGCTTCCGGGCCCGCGAGATGGCGGCCCGGCGGCTGCTCGGCGCCTCGCGCGGCAACATCTTCCTCAAGTGGATTCTCGAATCGACGCTCTTCTGCGCCGCGGCGCTGCTCTTCGCCTCGTGCTTTGCGGAGCTCTTCGTCCCGTGGGCTTCGCGACTGCTCGGTGTGAAGGTCGCCGTCTGGGACGACATTTCGTGGCCGGTGGCCGGTGTGAGCCTGCTCGCCGTCGTCGCGCTGGGCGTGGTCTCGGGCCTTGCCCCGGCGCTCGTCGTCTCGCGTTACCAACCCATCGACATCGTGCGCGGCACCTTCCGCCACCGGACCAGGACCCTCTACGGCCGCCTGCTCATCGCCCTGCAGAACGTCATCACGATCGCGCTGCTCGCCGCCTCGATCACCATCGGGCTCCAGATCCGCCATCTGGTGCAGGCCCCGCTGGGTTATGAGACGCGCGACATCCTCAATATCGGGACCGAGATCTTCCCCGACCGGAGCTCGATGCGCCGCTTCTGCGACGAACTGCGCTCGCTGCCCGGGGTCGAGGCCGTCGGGCTCGGATGCGGCACGCCCCACGACCGCGGCAACAACAACACCATCGCCTACGGGCCCGACCGGATGGTCTCGTTCCAGGTCTTCATCGGCGACTCGACCTACTTCCGCATGCTGGGGCTCGAGCGGCTGCGCGACAACCATGTGGCCGTTGCGAACGAGCGTGCCGCATCCCGGAATTTCTGGGCCTCGAATGTCTGGTACATCAACCAGTATGCCCTGCGCGAGCTGGGCATTGCGGAGGATGCCTCCGAATTCAAGGTGGGCGAGAACCTCTCCCAACCGATTGTCGTTGCGGGCATCTACCGCGACTTCCAGATCGGCACGGCGCTCGACGCCCCGACTGCGGCGCTGCTGCGCGTGGTGAACGATCCCGACGGATTCTATCCCTGGAACATCCTCGTGAAGACCGGCAGTGACCACGCCGCGGCCTACCATGCGGTCGAGGAGCTCTTCCGGCAGACGACCGACGGCGGCTTCTTCGCCGCCCGCTACCTGACCGATGAGATTGCCGACGACTTCGCCGCACAGCGGCGCCTGCTGCACATCATCGGGCTGTTCACCCTCGTGGCGCTGCTCATCTCCTCGCTGGGGCTCTTTGCCATGGCGGCCTACTACATCCAGCAGCGGCGGCAGGAGATCGCCGTGCGCCGCGTCTTCGGCGCCACGCGCGGCGAGATGCTCTCGCGCCTCGTGCGGCGCTTCATGATGCTCGTGGGCGCAGCCTTCGTCATCGCCGTGCCGGTCGCCGTCTGGGGACTGGGGCGCTGGTTGGAGGAGTACAGCGTGCGCATCGCCCTCTCGCCGTGGATCTTCCTTGCCGCCGGGCTCTTCGCGGCCGTCGTGGCGCTGCTTTCGGTCGGGTGGCAGAGCCGCCGCGCCGCGGATGCCGACCCCATCGAATCGCTCAAGAACTGATTGTCCGGATAAATTGCCTTTGCCATGAAAATCGCCTTGCATAACTTCCTCACCACGCTGCGGCGCTACAAGGTCTCATCACTGCTCAATGTCATCGGGCTGACACTGGCCTTCACGGCCTTCTACGTCATTTTGGTGCAGGTTCGCTGGGAGCTGACCTTCAACCGCGACATTCCCGATGCCGGCCGCATCTGCCTGGTGGCCCCCCGCTCGTGGTTCGACGAGACGGGCTATTCGATCTGCTCGCCGCGCCCCGACGGCGAGCAGCTCATCGCCCGCTCGCCCGAGATCGAGGCCGGCGGTTGCATCCGCCCCTGGCGCTGGGATCAGCCCGTCTGGGTGAAGCGCCACGGCGAGTTCCACCGTTTCCGGATGTCGCTCAACACCGTCTCGACGGGCTTTCTCACGACCGTGGGCATGCGGGCCGTCGAGGGCGATCTCGGGGCCCTGACCCGTCCGAACAGCGTAGCCCTCTCGCGCTCGCAGGCCGCACGGCTCGACGTGCATGCCGGCGACCTGCTCTGGCTGGGGGACCGGGAGGGCAAGCGCACCGACGTCCAGCACGAAGTGGTGGCCGTCTACGAGGATTTTCCCGCGAACAGCTCCTTTGCGCACATCGTCGCCGTGACCGACGTCGGCGACCGGGACATGACCCCCGCCTACTGGAACGACTGCTATTTCGTCCGCCTGCGCGCGGGGGCCGACCCCGACGTGCTGGCCCGCCGCTGGGAGCAGATTCACGCGGAGAACTACCGCGCCTACGTCGAGCGCATGGCGCCGGTCTGGGGCGAGGAGCTGACCGAGGAGGAGATGGAGGACCCGTGCGACTGCCTGCTCGTGCCGCTCGACCGAATCTATTTCGACCGCCGGGTCTTCGACGGCATGGGGACCTTCCCCAGCGGGTCGGCCACGCTGACCTACTCGCTGTTGAGCGTCGCGGTGCTCGTCATCGTGATCGCGCTCATTAACTTCGTCAACTTCTTCTTCGCGCTGCTGCCTGTGCGGCTGCGGGCCGTCAATATCCTCAAGGTCTTCGGCGCGCCGAACGCCTCGCTGCGCTTCAGCTTCCTGTTCGAGGCCCTGGGCTTCGTCATCCTCTCGCAGCTCTGCGCCTGGTATGTCGCCATTGCGCTGCAGGGCACCGAGTTCGCCTCGTATGTCAGCAGCTCGCTGGCCCTTGGCGACAACCTCCCCGTGCTGGCCATCTCGCTCGCGGTGTCGCTCGTCGCGGCACTCGTTGCCGGGAGCTTCCCGGCGTGGTACATCACCTCGTTCAACCCGGCGATGGCCGCCAAGGGGTCGTTCGTCGGCTCGACGGCGGGCCGCCGCTTCCGCACGGCGCTGCTCGGCGTGCAGTTTACGGTCTCGATCGCGCTGATCGTCTTCTCGGCCTTTACGCTCCTGCAGCAGCGCTACGTGCGCCGCTTCGACCTGGGCTTCAACCACGAGCGGGTGCTGACCTTCGGGACGAACTCGCAGCGGCTGATCCGTACCGACCGCTTCGATGAGTTCGCGTCGGCCCTGAAGCAAAACCCGCAGATCATCGGTGTCACGGCGGGACAGGGGCCGCTCGTCGCCGGGAACCACTCGATCTGGGGCCGGGAGATCGGCGGTGAGGAGGTGATGATCCACGTGCGCCCCGTGCGCAGCAACTTCCTCGACGTGCTGGGCATCCCGGTCATTGCCGGCGAGGACTTCCGCCCCGGATACGACCGCGACACGACGCTGCACTACATCGTCAACGAGCTGCTCGCCGGCCAGGGGCTCGGACTCGGCGACCGGCTGGACGACGGCACCGTCGTCGGCATCTGCCCCGACATCCACTTCCGGCCGCTGCAATACCCCGTCGTGCCGTTCGCCTTCGTGACCATCCCCGGCGACATGGAGACCTTCTACGTGCGCCTGGCCGCCGGGGCCGACCCGGACGCCGCCTGCGACCACATCCGGCAGACGGTCGAGCGCCTCGACCCCGACTGCGACCCGGTCGAGATCCGCTTCATGGATGAGGAGATCGAGGCGCAGTACGCCCGCGAGCGGCGCATCGCAACCATCGTGGGGCTCTTCACGGTGCTGGCCGTCGTCATCGCCCTGATGGGCGTCTTCGGCATTGTGCTGTTCGAGGCGCAGCCCCCCCGCCGCGAGGTGGCCGTGCGCAAGGTGATGGGCGCCACGACCGCCGAGGTGCTGCGGCTCTTCAACCGCCGCTATGTCCGGCTGGTTGCCGTCTGCTTCGTTGTCGCCGCGCCGGTCGGCTACTGGATCGTCGACCGCTGGCTGGCGTCGTTCGCCTACCGCACGCCGCTGCGCTGGTGGGTCTTCGCCGCGGCCCTTGCCGTCGTGCTTGCCGTCACGGTCGCCACGGTGACCTTCTGCTCGTGGCGCACGGCCGGCGAGAACCCCGCCGACGCCGTCAAATCCGAATAAACAACAAACCTTCCGATATGAAAATCGCTTTCCGAAACTTTCTCACGACGCTGCGGCGCTACAAACTCTCGTCGCTGCTCAACATCATCGGCCTGACACTGGCCTTCACGGCCTTCTACATCATTCTGGTGCAGGTGCGCTGGGAGCTGACCTACAACCGGACGCTCGACAATTCGGAGCGCATCTACCTGGTCGAAACCACCGACTGGTACGAACCCGGCGCCTGGCAGGCCTGGGTCTGCCGGCCCATGGTCGAGCGGCTGATCACCTCGACCTCGGCCGTCGAGGCCGGCGGCTGCACTTGGAGCGGCTTCGGCCCTGCGGTCGTGCTGCGCGAGAACGCCTCGAAGATGGGTTACGACCGCTTCAACTTCGAGCTTGGCATGATCTCGCTGCCGCTGCTCGACGTTTTCGACTTCAAGACCGTCGCGGGCGACGTCCACGACCTGAAGCGCGCGCAGAGCGTCATCATCTCGCGCACGACGGCCGAAAAACTCGGCGTCGGCATCGGTGACATGATCTGGTGCGACACCGACCGGCCCACGTCCGAAAACGCCTATGAGGTGGTGGCCGTTTTCGAGGATTTCCCCGCCAATTCGCTGCTCTCCGGCTGCCAGGTGGCCATGGACCTGGGCGACCGCTGCCTCGACGACCCTTCGGAGTGGAGCTACAACTACTTTGTCAGGCTCCATCCGGGGACCGATCCCCGGCAGGTGATCGAGGAGTGGAAGAAGGTCTACGCGGAGATGTACCCCGGCGAGGCGAACGAGGAGGGGGTGCTCGAGACGGAGCCCATCCGCCTGTCGTGCATCCGCGACCTCTACTTCGAGGCCGACGGCCGCGTGCCGTGTGCCCAGGGCTCCGCCGTGACGACCTATTCGCTGCTGGGCATCGCCCTGCTGGTCATCGTGCTGGCCTTCATCAACTTCGTCAACTTCTTCTTCGCGCTGGTTCCCGTCCGCATCCGCACGGTCAACACCTTCAAGGTCTTCGGCGCCTCGAATGCCGCGCTGCGCTTCAGCTTCGTCTTCGAGGCCGTGGGGCTGGTCTTCATCGCGCTGCTGCTGGCGTGGTATCTCTCCTTCGCCATCCAGAGCACCGAACTGGCGGGCTACATCTCCGCGCCGCTCGCCCTGGCCGCCAACTTCCCGGTGCTCGGCCTCGTGCTGATCGTGGCCGTGGCCATGGCGCTCGTGGCGAGCCTCTACCCGGCGTGGTACATCACCTCGTTCCGCCCGGCGCTGGTCGTCAAGGGCTCCTTTGCCGGCACCTCCGGCGGACGGCGCCTGCGCCTGTTGCTGCTGGGCTTCCAGTTCACCATCTCGATGGGGCTGATTATCGCCACGGGCAACATCCTGCGCCAGCACAACTACATGCTGCGGCAGGAGATGGGCTTCGACCGCCGCAACCTGATGGCCGTGCAGCTCTCCGAAAAGGCCGCCCTGGGCTACGATGCCCTGCGTGATCGGCTGCTCGCCGACCCGCGCGTGGTCGACGTCACGGGGGCCGAAGGGCGTCTGGTCAGCGTCAACCGCATGGCGTGGGGCCGCACCTACAAGGAGCGGCGGATCAGCATGCAGGCCTATATCGTCCGCTGGAACTTCCTCAGGATGATGGGTATTCCCGTTACGGACGGGCGCGACTTCCTCGAATCGGACGAACACAAGCCCACCGGTATGCTGATCTGCAACGAGGCGGCCCGCCGCGAATACGGCTTCGAACTGGGCGACGAGATCGGCGGATTCTTCGGATCGGATCCCCTCGTGGGCGTCTGCGCCGACTTCAACTTCCGCCCGATGCAGTACGGCGTCGTTCCCTTCGTCTTTTATGTGGTCCCGGAAGAGTGGTCGCGCAATTCAAACGGCCGCGCCTCGCAGCTGCTCTACCTGCGCTACCGCCCCGATGCCGACGTGGAGGGCGTGGTCGATTACCTGCGGCAGTGCATCGCCGAGGCGGACCCGCACCTGACGCCGGGCGAGATTCAGGTCCGCACCTTCGAAGAGGAGCTGGGCGAGGAGTATGCCAAGGAGCGGCGTCTGGCGACCGTCGTGGGACTCTTCACGCTGTTGTCGGTGGCCATCGCGCTGATGGGCGTCTTCGGCATCGTCCTGTTCGAGGCGCAGCACCGCCGCCGCGAGGTGGCCGTGCGCAAGGTGATGGGCGCCACGACCGCCGAGGTGCTGCGGCTCTTCAACCGCCGCTACCTCGTGCTCGTCGGCATCAGCTTCCTTATCGCCCTGCCCGTGAGCCTCTGGATCATCAACCGCTGGCTCTCGAGTTTTGCCTTCCGGGCCCCCTTCTCGGTCTGGATTCCTCTCGCGGCCCTTGCCGTCGTGCTTGCCGTCACGGTCGGGACGGTGACCTTCTGCTCGTGGCGCACGGCCGGCGAAAACCCCGCCGATGCGGTAAAAAGCGAATAAACATAGAAACGAAATAAAGAATTGTATAACCCTCAAAATTTTCTGTTATGTCCATGTTGAAAGTGGAGAACCTGCGCAAGGTTTTCCGTACCGAAGAGATCGAAACCATTGCCCTGAACGGTGTCTCGTTTGAAGTGAACGAGGGCGAATTCGTCGCCATCATGGGCCCCTCGGGCTGCGGCAAGTCGACGCTGCTCAATATCCTGGGCCTGCTCGACAACCCCACGTCGGGCAGCTACCAGCTGCTCGGCCGCGAGGTGGCCACGCTGCGCGAAAAGGACCGCACGCGCTTCCGCAAGGGCAACATCGGCTTTGTCTTCCAGTCGTTCAACCTCATCGACGAGCTGAACGTCTTCGAGAACGTCGAACTGCCGCTGATCTACCTGCGCGTGAAGGCTGCCGAGCGCAAGCGCCGCGTGAACGAGATTCTGAGCCGCATGAATATCTCGCACCGGGCCGAGCACTTCCCGCAGCAGCTCTCCGGAGGTCAGCAGCAGCGCGTGGCCATCGCCCGCGCCGTGGTGGCGAATCCCAAGCTGATCCTCGCCGACGAGCCCACCGGAAACCTCGACTCGAAGAACGGCCGCGAGGTAATGGAGATGCTCTCGGAGCTGAACCACGACGGCACGACGGTCATCATGGTGACCCACTCGCAGCACGACTCGACCTATGCGCACCGGGTGCTGCACCTGTTCGACGGCGAGCTGGTGCAGGACCTGACCAACCGACTCTGATGCGTGCCGGCGGGCGGGACCGCCGGTCCGTAAAATAAAAAGTTCACCAATCCCTCACCACAAGCGTCGGGGGCCGGGCTGCAGCCCGGCCCCTTTTTAGGTATTTTCGCGTATTGCCCGTTTGCCGCGGAGTTGCGAACTTTGCAAAAAAACCGATCTCCCGCTTATGAAACCTCTTCTTCTGATACTTGCGCTGCTTGCGTGGGCGTCCGACGCCCGGGCCGGACAGCCGGTTGCGGAGCC
>ULPV01006813.1_pt1 | contig 13632 bp, 9 predicted proteins | sample 1953831 | NCBI WGS metagenome assembly ULPV01 (sample SAMEA4835638, study PRJEB28245) | human gut metagenome | biome: gut microbiome; material: fecal sample | place: Denmark | collected 2008 | reverse complement strand
TGGCTCTGGTCATGACTCTGTCTCTGGCTGTCAGCGCCAACGCCGCTTTCAAGGATGCCGATAAGGTTTCTGCGGATTATTCCGAAGCCGTCGCCGTCCTGAACGGCATGGGTGTGTTCAAGGGTTATGAGGACGGTTCCTTCCAGCCCCAGGGCAACATCACCCGCGCTGAGGTGGCCGCGATCGTGTATCGCGTGTACACCGCTGACGTCAAGGATGCCAAGGCTTCCATGTACGCCACCTACAACAAGTTCAGCGATATGGCTGGCGCCGGTTGGGCTCAGGGCTACATCGGCTACTGCGCCAACGCTGCGCTGGTCAAGGGTTATCCCAACGGCACCTTCCAGCCCTCCGGCAAGGTCACGGGCTATGAGGTCCTCGCGATGATCCTGCGTGCCATCGGCTACGACCAGAACAATGAGTTCACTGGCGCTGACTGGGCTCTGCATGTTGCGCAGACCGCGCAGCAGGCTGGCGTTCTGAAGAACGTCAAGGGTGTTGACCTCAACGCTCCCGCCACCCGTGAGCTCGTTGCCGAGCTGCTGTTCCGCGCCATCGCCGATGCCCCGATGGTCACCTACACCGCCGCTTTCGGTTATCAGACCGTGAGCTTCAACGGCAAGAAGGACAGCAACAAGACCTTCTCCGAGAACGACACCCTCGGCTACAAGAGCTTCAAGCTCAAGTCCGCGAAGGAGGCCGATGAGTTTGGCCGTCCCACCATCAAGTGGACCTATGATGTCGGCGACAAGTCCACCACCGTTGAGGTCGAGGCTCTCGCCACCTACACCGAGGCCGCCAAGAACTGCGACATCTATGCTGACTCCGGCCTGAAGAAGAGCACCAAGCTCGATGTCTACACCAACAGCAAGACCAGCGATGGCACCTACACTGTCGCTGACAACAAGGACGATTCCAAGCAGGCCAAGCAGGGCCGTCTGACCCTCGTCTATGAGGATCGTCTCGTCAACATCGACACCTACCTCGCTGAGGTCACCAAGTTCGTTGCTGAGAAGACCGACTCCAAGGGTCACACCACTTCCGCTTACGCTATCGTTGACAAGAATGTCTACGGTTACGAAGGCAAGCTCGACACCAAGTTCGAGACTGAGGACGAGTTCAAGGCTGACGATATGGTTCTGGTCACCATCGCCAACGGCGAGATCCAGTCCATGGTCAAGGCTGAGTCCAAGAACGCTGTTCTGACCGACGTTTCCGGCAACAGCAAGAGCATCAGCGACATCCAGAAGGTCAAGGGCCTCGATAAGGCTGACGCTACTGTCAACTGCACTGCTACGTTCGCTCCCAAGACCATGACTCTGGGCAAGACCTACAACTTCTACTTCGACACCTATGGCAATGTCATCGGCGTTGATGAGCTCGCCAGCAACTATGCTGTCCTCGATACCCTGTACATGGAGCACAGCAAGGGTGTTGACACCGCTTACGGCGATCTGTACTTCTTCGATGCCGACAGCAAGACCGATGCTACCATCAACAAAGTTGAGGGTGATGATGTTGCTGATTTCGAAGTCTCTGCTTCCAAGAACAAAGACTATTACTACACCGTCTATGCTTACAGCATCGATAAGGACGGCGCTTACACGCTCGATGATTCCAAGTTCAGCAATGCTTATTTTGCCTCCTACAATAGCGGTGACAAGTACCTGACTGTTAATGCTACCAGCAGCAGTGCAGATACCCGTCTCCAGCTCAGCAAGGATACCAAGATCCTGCTTCAGACCAAGGAATCCCCGAAGGGCACTTTCACCGCCTACACCGGCTACGAAAAGCTGCCCAGCTTCAAGGGCTATGACGTTCAGTATACGACCGTCAATGGCTACGTTGACATGATCTATGTCTACGCATACGAAGTCACCACCCGTACCGTGTTCATCTATGACACCAAGGACTACACCTCCCACTGGAATGACGGCAAGCCCTATGCCACCTTCAAGGCCTATGAGCTGGTGGATGGCAAGCTGACCGACACCACCATCGACCTCTACTATGCAGAGGGTCAGGGCACTGCCAGCCACGGTGTTGATAAGATTGGCCTGTATAAGGTCACCATGGATTCCGACTACGTCTGGACCGCGATTGCCAAGTACAACGCTTATACCATCGACCAGCTTACCACGGATGGCAAGCGCGTTAAGGTGAACAACACTTGGTTCGATCTTGACGACGCTCTGGTTGCCAAGTACGAAGGCACCATTACCAAGGGCAAGATTGATGAAGAGTGGACTGCCAAGGATCTGGCTGAAAAGAGCCTTATCTTCGTCCAGTACGACGACAGCAAGGTCGGTGACACGCACGATGCACTTGTTGTTTACGATCTTCTCATCAAGGCTCTCGTGAACGACGAAGAACTCGGCGAGTACTATGGCCATCAGTTTGCTACCATTAAGGTCGACCTTAAGGAGTACGAAAAAATTTCTGTGGCTCTCATGGAGAAGTACAACTCCGATGGTACTGTTGGTTCCACTGACCTGATGTCTGGTGTTAAGTACTTCGACAAGGACGGCAAGGAAGTTACCATGGACGCCGACAAGGGCACCAAGGTCGCTTATGCCGAGATTAGCTACTCCGGCGTTGTTACCGGTGATATCACTTATACCACCGCAAATCAGGCTGCCTATGCCGACGCTAAGCTGGTTGATAAGGATTCCTACTTCTTCACCAACCAGGATCAGTCTGCTAAGGTTGAGAACGACGATTCCGTCACTGGCATCGCCGGTACAATTACTGTCAATCTGAAGAACGCCACCGTCAGCGCTGGCGATCTGGTCACGCTCCTCAACAAGGAAGCTAAGGCCAACGAGAACCAGACCATCGCGGGTGTGTACAACACTCAGGATGTCGAAAGCTCCAAGGTTGCTGCTGATGCCAACCTCGCTGGCGACATGCTCGTTAAGGTTGTTGCTTGGGACAACAAGACGGTTGCTTACTACCGCATCGCTGTTACCAATGCCCCCACTGTCTAATCTCTGATTAGTGCAAAAAAAGAAGACCCCCTCGGGGGTCTTCTTTTTTTGTTCATTTTCACGCTTTCAATCCATACAGCACACAGCTTGCGCCTTTCAAACCCGTAAACTTGAATGTCATGCTCTGCATGGTGTTCCAATCAGCATCAAGATTCTGAATCGCACCACTCAAGCCATGAAAGCTGTCGTTTCGGTTCTGCGTCGGCGTGTGGTAGCCCGCCGCCACGCCGTACATCGCGGGAAAAATCCACGCAACGGTCGCCGCGTGGCCACCCATCGCATCGGCCAGCAGTCCGATGCTCTTGCTGTCGCACAGCAGCTCCACCCTGCCCTTGTCGCTCACGCCCGTGCCCGCCGCGTCCACCGTCGCAAACACCAAAAACGCGCGGTAGTCCGCCATGTTCAGCGCCGACAGGTCGTAGACGATGCTGCCGTTCGCCGCCGTCGTCGTGCGCACATCGCCGAGCGCCACGAGCTTGATCTCCTGCTCCACCGCCACGATTTGTTCCTGCACCGCCGTGATCTGCGTGCCCACGCTCTCCGCGCTCGCCGCCGCGTTGGCCTTGTCGGCGTTTTTCTTCATCTGCGCGTCGATCTTGCCGAACGCGTCGTTGAAGTCGTCCATCTTGATCTGGTCCGCCTTGACCCATTGCGGAAGTTTGTAATTTGTTGTCGTCTCCATGCTCTTTCCCCCAAATTTTGATAATGTTGGAAAAGGCACCGCACACCCCCTTGAAAATGGGGGGACACTGCTGCATGATTTGCCTTTTCATGATACGCCGTATCATGAAGCAGCGTTGCACACAACGGCGCAAAAAGTTGTACCGCCCCCAATATTAGAATTCACGATACCACAAATTGCCGCGTTTTGTGCAACGATCCCCGTTGTGCGCGGGAACTTTTTCGCCTATCATGCGTCTATAGAAGTATCCGAAAGAAACGAGGACTGACCGATGAAAAAGCTCCTTTCCCTCCTGCTCCCGCTCGCGCTGGCCCTTTCCCTCGCCGCCTGCGGCGAAAAAAGCGCAGACGAGGCCGCGCGCCAAACCCCGCCAACACTGACGGTGACAAGTGCAAACGCTTGCAGCGTCACCCTCAAAAGCAGCAGCTACGACTGGACCTACCCCCAGGGCCTACAGAGCATGACCGTCATTGCCTGCGGCGCGCACCCGCTGGACGAAACCTCCCGTGACATCACGCCTGTACTGGAAATGCCCTTTGCAGTTTCAGCCGCCTATTTCTACACCGTAACGCTCGATTTTGGCGATAATTCGCCCGATTCCGTCAGTCTCCGCTGCTGGCCGTCCGACGCCTGGGGCAGCACCGGCATGCCGTCCGAGACCGTGACCGCCCAGCGGCAGGATAACGGCACATTCCGCGCAGAACTGCCGCAAAGCGACGGCATTTTCGCCGTCGACGCGCTCTGGGACGGCAGCAGCGCGACCTACACCTTCTGCACGCAGGCGGAGGGGAGCGAAGAGCTCCACACGGGCGCGGTGCTCAGCATCGGCGAGAGCGAAGACATCCGCAAGATCGACATCTCGTGGCGCAGCGGCAGCGTGAACATCTATACCGCCGAGCAGAGCGCGCAGATCAGCGTGAAGGAGGAATCCACCGCACCGCTCGCCGAGAGCGAGAAGATGGTCTGCGCGATCGACGGCGACACGCTGCGCATCCACTTCCTCGGCGACGCTTACCGCGGCAGCTACGACGGGGAAAAGTACCTCGATGTAGGACTTCCGAGGGAACTGGTCAGCGCCGGTCACTTTGAGGAGATAAAAGTCGAAACAACGGACGCCTACACCATCGTGGGCGCGGACGTTTCCGGCAGGATCAAGCTTTCGACCGTCGGCGGCGACGCGCGCGTGATGGGTGCAACCTGCCCCACGGTCGAGATCGAGACGGTGAACGGCAGCGTGGGCGTGGTGGACGGCACATGGGGGAAAATCGAGCTCTCGACCGTCTCCGGCGCGATCGAGCTGGCGGGCGATGCGGAGAGCGCCGAGATCGAAACCGCGAGCGGCAAGGTGGATATCGCCGGCGCGCTCGGCGCGCTGGACTTCGAAAGCGTCAGCGGTGACCTGATTTTGGCTACCGAGCGTGCGCTGCGCCTTGATGCCGAAACGGAGAGCGGCAGCATCTATCTGACCCTTCCCGCGCAGGACGGGTTTACTCTCGACTATGAAACGAAAAGCGGCGCGTTCCGCTCCACGCTCACCGAGCGCGAAGGAGCGCTCATCACCTGCGGCGACCACGAAGCGTACTACACCGTGCCCGCGCTCGACGGCGGCGCGGTGAGCGAGCTGGAAATTTCGACGGTCAGCGGCACGTTGACGATCGATACCTCCTCCGGCAGCAACTAAAGCGCAAAAAAAGAGAGCGGCAGTGCCGCTCTCTTTTTTCGTTATTTCTCATCGATTGCAAGCCACGTCTGGTCGAAGCCGTAGGGCAGGAGCTTTTTGATGTGCAGGTGCTTTTCTTCGTTGTCCTTGTTCAGGCACACGACCTCCATGTCGGGGCCGAACTCGTAGAGCACCTGACGGCACGCACCGCAGGGGTAGCAGTAGTCGTCGCTGCGCCCAGCGATGACGATGCGCTTGAAGCGCCTGTGCCCCTCGCTCACGGCCTTAAACGCCGCGGTGCGCTCGGCGCAGTTCGTCAGGCCGTAGCTCGAATTTTCGATGTTGCAGCCGGTGAAGACCGCGCCGTCCTCACATTCGAGCGCCGCGCCCACGGGAAAGTGGGAATACGGCACATACGCCATGTCCAGCATGGCGACGGCCTTCGCCTTGAGTTCTTCTAACGTTGCCATAAAAACGCCTCCTCACCAGTCTACGCCAAGATCGGGACGGACTTGCGTATCCATGATGTCCTCGGCGTTATAGAATTGCAGATAGCGGCTACGCGCGTGGCGCAGCGTGGTGCCGTCCGGATGCAGACGGTCGCAGATGACGGCGGAAATGTCCTCCTTCACGTAGCTGAACGAGCTCGTACCGACGCTCGCGAAAATGCGGAAGCCCTGGCTTTGCAGGTACTTGAAGCGCTCGCCGGTCTGGTGCCAGTCGTCACCGTCGGGACGGCCGCCGTGGGGGTAGAACAGAATTTGCGTCGGACCGACGAGCGAGCCGACCTCGTCCGCCCAGCGCTCGGTGTCGTTGATGACGGTCTGGAGCGGCTTTGTGTCGAGGCGGATGTGGCCCCAGGTGTGGCTGCCGAACGTCCAACCGGTCTCCTTCAAACGCTGGATGACGGGCTTGACGGCCTCGATCTCGCTCGCGCGGTAGGCGTCGAACGCGGGGCGGTCGGGCGAATCTGCCGCGATGTCGCGGTCATCCTGCGTGCGATAGCCTAAAATACCCTGATAGCCCGTCAGCGAGAAGATGGCCTTCGCGCCGTTGAGTGAAAAGTCGGGGTGCTCGTAGACAAACTGGTCGAGAATGGGCGTCGCGTCGAGTTCCTTGGTCAAAAAGGTCTCATTAGTGTACGGATCGGTGCACTGCGCCCAGATCTCGCCGTCCTCGCCGACGACGAGCTTGCTCGTGAAGCCCTCGTCGAGCATATAGGGGTAGTAGTTCACGTCGTCAAAGCTGATGACGAGCGGCTTTTTGCCCTCTGGCAGCATCAGGGTGTTTCGCACCATGTGCGTGCCGGACTCGTCCGTCACCTCGCTCCACACGTCCTCCATCGCGACTAAAATGTAGCCCTTGTCGTACACGGACTGCAAGATCTTCTTGTACTCGTCCGCCGTGACCATCCAGTCGTCGAGGCCGTAGCGCTGATCCTGACTGGCATTGCAGTCGTGGAAAGCCCACTGCGGGTAGGCGATGATCGGGTGGAAAAAGAGGTGCTCCACCACCTGATCCGGTCCCCAGGCCTGCGTGAGCTGGTCCTCGGACCAGTAGTTGCGCACAGCGTCGTAGGGGTCAGTTGTATCGTCAGTATTGTTGTCGGTGTCGCCGCCATTCTCGTCCGTGACGGTCTGATCGTCGCCGTCGGACGGCGTCGTCTTATCGCCGCAGGCAGTCAGCAGCGACAGCACCATCAGTACGCTGAGCAGCAGTGCAAAAAAGTGTTTCATGTCAAAATCTCCTCTCTCAAAACTGCGCGGTCATTATAGCAGACTTCACTTCTTTTGACTATGCCTTTCGCGCTTTTGTTCCCATTTGTAACTATTTACCACAAATAATTAAAGCGTCACAGCTTTTCGCGTCCGCAGACGCGAAATGATTTCGAATCGTTTTTTGGCGCGACATGCGCGTGTCAAAAAACTCTTCTCGCTCCGCGCGTGTCGAAGCCGCCCTTTGGGCGGCAAGGCACGAAGCGGAGTGTAATTCTCAAAAAACAAGGGACACGGTTTCCGTGTCCCTTGTTTTTTGAAGAATTAGAAGTCTGCGTTGCCCACGGTGCGGGGATGCAGCTCCACGTCGCGGATGTTGCCGATGCCCGTTAAATACATCACCATGCGTTCGAAGCCGAGGCCGAAGCCCGCGTGACGGCAGGAGCCGTAGCGGCGCAGGTCGCAGTACCACCAGTAGTCCTCGGGATTCATGCCGAGCTCGCGGATGCGCTTTTCGAGCAGCTCGATGCGCTCCTCGCGCTGGCTGCCGCCGATGATCTCGCCGATGCCCGGAACGAGGCAGTCCGCCGCGGCGACGGTCTTGCCGTCGTCGTTGAGGCGCATATAGAACGCCTTGATCTCCTGCGGATAGTCCGTGACGAACACGGGGCGCTTGAAGATCTGCTCGGTGAGGTAACGCTCATGCTCGGTCTGCAGGTCGATGCCCCACTCGACGGGATAGTCGAACCTCTGGCCGCTCTCCTTTAAGAGCTTCACGGCCTCGGTATAGGTCACGCGGCCAAAGTCAGACTCGGCAACGTGCTGGAGACGCTCAAGAAGCCCCTTATCGACAAAGCTGTTGAAGAACGCGAGATCGTCCGGGCAGCGCTCCATCACGCGGCGAATGATGTGCTTGATCATCGCTTCCGCCACTTCCATGTCGCCGTTGAGGTCGCAGAACGCCATCTCCGGCTCGATCATCCAGAACTCGGCGGCGTGGCGCGCGGTGTTGGAATTCTCGGCGCGGAACGTGGGGCCGAAGGTGTAAACGTCGCCGAACGCCATAGCGAAGTTCTCGGCGTTGAGCTGGCCGGAGACGGTCAGGCTCGTCTTCTTGCCGAAAAAGTCCTTGCTGTAATCGACCTTGCCGTCGGGCGTTCTCGGCGGGTTCTCCAGATCCAGCGTCGTGACCTGGAACATCTCGCCCGCGCCCTCGCAGTCGGAGCCGGTGATGATGGGGGTGTTGACGTAGACGAAGCCGCGGCTCTGGAAGAACTCGTGCACGGCGTAGGCCGCCGCGCTTCTCACGCGGAAGGCCGCGGAGAAGAGGTTCGTGCGCGGACGAAGATGCTGGATGGTGCGCAGATATTCGACGCTGTGGCGCTTTTTCTGTAAGGGATAGTCGGGGGAGGACACGCCCTCGACCTCGATCTCTGTTGCCTTGACTTCGAGCGGCTGCTTGGCCTCGGGCGTCAGCACGACGGTGCCGCGCACGATGAGCGCGGCGCCCACGTTCTGCGCGGCGATCTCCTTATAATTAGAAAGAGAATTCGCATCCATCACGACCTGCAAATTGCGGAAGCACGAGCCGTCGTTCAGCTCGATGAATCCGAAGGTCTTCATATCGCGGATGGTCTTCGCCCAGCCGCATACGGTGACGCTTGCGCCGCCGTACTGCTCTTTGTCGGCGAAGAGCGCGGCAATTCTCACTCGTTCCATAATAATTTTCCTTCCTTTTGTGGGATTTCACGGGATAATAGAGGTATTATATGCCACTTCCCGTGCAAATTCAAGCCCCGCTTTGTATTGACTTTTGACAAGTTGTATGTTATGATGCAATCTTACCTCAAAAGGTAAACGTGAAACTTTCACCTATTACTTTACAGGAGGATTTTAACATGAACAAGTATCTGGATATCGCCCCCGAGGTTGCCGAGGCCCTTGCCGCCGGCAAGCCCGTCGTGGCGCTCGAATCCACCATCATTTCCCACGGCATGCCCTACCCGCAGAACGTGGAGACCGCGCTCAAGGTCGAGCAGATCATCCGCGAGGCGGGCGCGGTCCCCGCGACCATCGCCATCATCGGCGGCCGCTTGAAGGCCGGCCTTTCCAAGGAAGAGATCGACTACCTCGGCCGCACCGGCGCGGGCATCCCGAAGGCTTCCCGCCGTGACCTGCCTGTGCTCGTCGCGCAGGGCAAGGACGGCGCGTGCACCGTCACCACCACGATGATGATCGCCGACATGGCGGGCATCCGCGTGTTCGCCACCGGCGGCATCGGCGGCGTGCAACGCGGCGCGCAGGAGACGTTCGACATCTCCGCCGACCTCGAAGAGCTGGCCAACACCTCCGTCATGGTCGTGTGCGCGGGCGCGAAGTCCATCCTTGACCTCGGCCTCACGCTCGAATACCTCGAGACCCACGGCGTGACCGTCATCGGCTACGGCACGAGCGAGCTGCCCGCGTTCTACACGCGCAAGTCGGGCTTCGGCGTCGACTACGAGCTCGACACGCCGGAGCAGCTGGCCAAGGCGTTCCACGTCAAGCGCGAGCTGGGCCTGCGCGGCGGCTTACTCGTCACGAACCCGATCCCCGAGGAGTACTCCATGGACAAGGAAGTCATCGACAAGGCGATTGCCGAGGCCGTGGAGGACGCGAAGAAGGACGGCATTCACGGCAAGGCCACGACGCCGTATCTGCTCGCCAAGATCAAGGACCTGACCGGCGGCGACAGCCTGGATTCCAACATTCAGCTCGTGTTCAACAACGCGCGCCTCGGCGCGGCGGCGGCTGTGGAGCTCAGCAAGCTCGAAAAGTGAGATATTTTGTCATCTATCTCGCCGCGATCAATCTAATTACGTTCTGCGTCTACGGCGCAGACAAGCGCCGCGCCAAGATACAGGGCGCGCGGCGCGTGCCCGAAAAGACCTTATTTGCACTCGCGTTGCTGCTCGGCAGCGCGGGTGCTCTTTTCGCAATGAGGGTCTTTCACCATAAGACGCGGCACTGGTACTTTAGGTTCGGCATTCCGGCGATCTTACTCTGTCAGATCGCGGCGGGGGTATATGTGTACGTGCGATTTTTCGCGGCATAAAAAATTTTGAAAAATTTGAGATTTTGTGAAACAAAATCGACGCTTTTTGCGTCTAATAAGTGACACGAGAGGGAGGCGGCGGACAGGAAGATGAAGAATTTATGAATTTTGCATTTTCCTGTTCCCTTATTCCCCGCGGCATGGTAAAATGCCGATGTATGAGAAAGGCTCTGTGCGCGCGGAGCCAGATCACAAAAATGAGAAAGGATGAAGAAAATTATGAAGAAATTTCTCTCATCGCTGCTGGCGTTGACTATGATTTTAAGTCTGGTCATCGTTCCGGCAAACGCTGACAGCACTCCGTCCGGCTCTGCAACTCCCAATGTTTCCGGAGCTACGGGTTCTAACGGAGCTGCACTGGTGGATAATACCCTAACGTTCAGCCTTACAAATCTTTCTGTAACTGATGACCGTGGTACTGTGGGAGAGACGCTTACTCCTAGTGTTACATGGTCAGTAGGCGGCCATGCCATTCAAGGCAATAGCTATAGGGTTGCTTCTACTGATAATGGTACTTTAAGCGCCACCTACACGGGTACGATTTCGTATCAGCTTACTACCACTACTGGCGATGGAGCAAGCGCATCCTCCACCACTAATGAGACCGTTAATATTGAGGGTAGCACGTCTGTTACGGTTTCCAATCCTCAGGCCGATTTTAGTGCAGCAGCTAAGAAAATCACCTATCAGGGTAGAGAGTATTCCGTGCCTGCGGGCGCGACTCCTTCCGTCACGATTGACAAGTTCGATGGTGATCCGGATTTCAGTGCGTCGAACCTCGATGTCGCCGTAACAGGTTATACCATTACCAGCAGTAATGTCAGTTATTCTGGCAATACTCTGACTGTTAAGACCGGCAGCAATGCGAGTGATCCGAGCGTTGCCATTACTGTCAATTCTACCCCTGTTTCTGGTCAAACTCTTACCATCAATGATGGTAACAACATCACCATTTATGAAGGCCAGAAAGTTAACCTGACCGCTACTTATAGCCGTACCGGCTCGCAGGCGGTGATGTATGCGTGGACCAGCACTCCTACTGGTGCATCCCTGAACAACAACACCAGCAGAACGCCTACTTTTGAGGCACCTACTACGGTTTCTTCTGACACTAACTATACGGTCACCTGTACCGTTAAGGAAGGCAAATCTATTGCCAAGACGGCAAATATCACCATCACGGTGAAAGATGACCCCTATTCCCCGGACCGCAACGGTGAAAGCTCCAGCAAGACCATTGCTACTAATGGGCTGACGAATTACTGCACATTCAAAGCTCCTAAACTTTACAGCTCTACTGCTCCCACTCATACCATCGACTATGGCGATTCCGGTTTTGATGTTGCTTGGGCAGTCGAGAGCGGCAGCGCTCTTGTCAAGACTGAAAAGCAGAGTAACGGTTCCTGCAAGGTGACCGCGCTGACCGCTGCCAGGTCTGGCTCCGCTACCATTACCGCTACCATCACCTACATGGGCAAGCAGTACCCTGCGCTTAAGTACACCGTTGATATCTCTGCTCTTGATGTGAAGCTGAGCTCCATCGTCAATGGCGATAGCGATAGTTACCGCCAGTCCGACATTCAGGATAAACTCGCTGATGCAATCAAGAAGCAGGACAGCAGCTTCCGCTACAACAATGTTAATACCATCACTGTTGTTGGTACGCCCAGCCGTGTCACCCTCAAGGATGGCAAGACCACGCTGAGCAATGGCAGCTCTGTCACTGATGGGTTCACCATCTACGCTGACGAGGCTTACATTGGCGATGCCAGCTTCCAGCTCAAGGTCAACAACAATTATGTTGTCACCATGTACCTGACTGTCGACAGCAAGGGCGAAATCAAGGATACTGTGACCGGCACTTCTGCTGGCAAGTCCGTGACCTTCACCAACAGCGATTACGATTACCTCTACATCTATGAGGGCAGCACCAGCTTCAAGTCCGACATGTACAACGGTGACTGGAGCAGAACCTCTTACGCCCCCAGAAGTTGGAAGCCCGTTGCTCAGAACAAGGACTACACTGTTTCCTCCAGCGCGTTCGACAGAAATGGCAAGGCTACCCTCTATGTTGTCGCCGTGGATGACGACATCGCTTCCACCGGTACGATCACCGTTTCCCAGAAGTCCTACGACATCAACTACAATGTTGTCGCGGGCAAGAGCGTGACCTTCAACCAGAAGGACTTCGAGAGCTTCCTTGAGGATTACGCCGAGGACAATGGCAATTACAACCCCAAGAAGGACGAGATCACCTTTGACCACGCCGTCCTGACCTCCTCCATCCCCAGCGCCAAGAGCGAGGGCACGCTGTATTACGGCAGCACCGAGATCACCTCTTCCAACAAGAGCAAGACCGACATGACCGACATGGACAAGGTCAGCTTCGACACGGTCTCCAAGCCCAGCAAGGACACCATCACCCTGACCTTCCGCGTCTATGGCGAGATCGAAAAGCCCAACAGCAGAAAGCCCGACAAGGTCAACTATGACGTCAACGTCGTCATCTCCGTCGTCAAGGAAGACATCACCTACACCGTCGGCATCGACGACACCGTCCAGCTGACCGCGCGCGACTTCGTCAACTTCCTGCAGGACGCCAAGACCTCTTACCGCAAGGCTGAGCTCGACTATGTCAAGTTCGACGTGAGCGGCAAGAACGTCTCCTCCTACGCTTACGGCGGTCTGTACCGCTCCTACAGCAGCTACTCCACCGGCAAGCTGGCCGACAGCACCGACAAGTTCTACTATGAGCCCTCCCGCACGCAGTATGACCTTGCGGACGTCGCCTACCACACCACCAGATGGGCCGAGGCCGGCAAGACCGTCTACATCCCCTTCACCGTTTACGGCACCAAGAACGAAGAGGCCTCCGGTACGATGGCTATCACCATCGCCCAGACGATGAACTTCATCGACGTCAAGGCGAGCGACTTCTTCTATGAGCCGGTCAAGTGGGCGGTGAACAACAAGATCACCAACGGCACGTCCAGCACGACCTTCTCCCCGTACAAGAACTGCAACCGCGCCGAGATCGTGACCTTCCTGTGGCGCGCCGCCGGTTCTCCGGAGCCGACCAGCACCCGCAACCCGTTCACCGATGTGAACTCCGTCAGAGACGCCAGCTATTACAAGGCCATCCTGTGGGCCAGCCAGAAGGGCATCACCGCCGGTACCAACGCGACGACCTTCTCCCCGTATCAGGAGTGCACGCGCTCTCAGATCGTGACGTTCCTGTACCGCTACGCGGGCAAGCCCAGCGGCTACTACTCCAACCCGTTCAAGGATGTCAGCTCCGTGAACGAGGCGAGCTACTATAACGCCATCCTGTGGGCTGTCGGCAAGGGCATCACCCAGGGCACCAGCACGACCACCTTCTCCCCCTACGCCTCCTGCACGCGCGGCGAGGCCGTGACGTTCCTGTATCGCTACGTCAACGGGGTAAAATGACTTAAAAAATGCCGTCCCTTTCGGGACGGCATTTTTTATTTTTT
>ULPV01055598.1_pt1 | contig 13686 bp, 10 predicted proteins | sample 1953831 | NCBI WGS metagenome assembly ULPV01 (sample SAMEA4835638, study PRJEB28245) | human gut metagenome | biome: gut microbiome; material: fecal sample | place: Denmark | collected 2008 | reverse complement strand
CGGAGTTGTGGGATATAGCCTATACGATGTACACTAATACGCTAAATTACGGGTTGAATTGTGAAATTACCGTTGGTTGCGACCTAACCGATTTTATCGTTGAACAACGGGCGATTTTCCAAACGGTAATACAACGCCAAGTTGCGGCAATCGCTTTGCGCACGTTGGCAATGAACCCCAACGTAAGGGTAAACCGGAACCAATCCAACGCCTCTAAAATGGAAATATTGTACGAGTTGGACGGGAATGTTGAGGGACGCCCCGGCGGTTTGGGTTATGACCTTAAAAAAGCGTTTGAGGCTTTGCGATTAGATACGCAAGGGATTGACCGTATTTGTTTGAGTTGCAACAACCGGGGCGTTAAGTACCGGACAACGTAATTGCATTATGGCGGGGTTACAATCAATAATTGATTTACGCAACCGGGTTAATACGTTTAACGACGGGTTGACGTCCGGGTTGATTATACGGGAAATAATCGACGACGGAATGACAACGGCGTTTATCATTGATGCCAACGCCGAGGAACAATTATTTGAACAAGGTATTAACCGATTGGGCGTTGACATAATGGATTATCGACCTTATACCCCGCTAACAATAGCCATTAAGGAGGAAAAGGGACAACCGACGAACCGGGTAACGTTACGGGATGAGGGCGATTTTGAGAGTAGTTTTTATTTGGAAGTCGGCGACAAACAATTTGAAATTAAGGCGTCGGATTTCAAGACGGAAGATTTGATAAAAAAGTACGGGCGGCAAATATTGGGATTGACGAACGAAAACATTGCTAAACTGATTTGGCAATACGTTTACCCGGATTTGCTAACCAAAGCAAAAAAAACGATATACGGAAATGGATAGAGTACCGATTATAAAGAACCCGGAATTATTCGACCGGGTTATTGCAAATATTCAAAAGGGATTGGCGGACGGGTTGCCGTGGCTTAATTATTCCTTTGGACGTTCGGAACGGTTGGTTAAGTCCATACAAGGAAAACGATATTACACGCCCAATATTTACGTCGGCGGCAATGAATATATGTTGATTGCCCCGGATAGTAATATAGGGAATTTTTCGTTTTTCGTGTTGGACGACCCGCAACAAATTGATTGGTTCCCCGGCGAACAAAACAAATATACAACGCCGTTTTCGGTTATCTTTTGGTTTGATATGCGCACGATAACCAACGACCCCAACAACCGGAATACGGAGGCGGTCAAACAACAAATCATGCGGGTATTGAATGGCGGTATTTGGTTGCGTTCCGGTTCCATGACAATAAACAGAGTGTACGCAAAGGCGGAAAACATATTTGCCGGGTTCACTTTGGACGAAATAGATAACCAATTTTTAATGCACCCGTTCGCCGGGTTCCGGTTTGCCGGGGAATTGGGAATTGATGAAACGTGTTTAACTGATTAAAACAAAGTGTATGCAAGCATTTTTATTTTATACGGTCGTGGTTGCTTTGGTTGCTGCATTCGGTTTGACCTTGTTACGCAAATGGCAGGTTATCGAATGGGTACAAGTCCACGGCAACGAGTTTTTCGCAAAGATGTTTAATTGCGATTTCTGTTTGTCCTTTTGGGCGGGGGTTGCTTTGGCAATCCTTTTGGCGTTTATAACCGGGAACCCGACGTTGTTGTTGGTTCCCTTTTGTTCCACAATGATAACCCGTTTTTTGCTATGAAAACCGTTAAGATAGGAGAACGAACCGTTGAGATATACGACGCAATCGACGAATTGCCGATGTTGCGATTTCATAAGTACAATAAAATGTTGTTAGTTGATGCCGGGATTGGTTCCGATTTGCAGGATTTCGACACGCATATTGAAAAGGCGATAAGATACGCCCGGAGTAAAACCCCCGAATTGGCGGCAATCGAATTGGATAATATGCGGCAAAACGTGTATTTCATTCAAACCGGAATAAGCCCAAAGCATTTGGCGTTTGCCGTGTTGGTTAAATCAATCGACGGGGAACCGTACAACGATTTATCCGACGATGGATTGCAAAAGGTCGTCGATATGTTCGGCGATGTTCCCGTTAAAGAGTTGACCGCCCAAATGGAAGCGGTCAAAAAAAAAATAGATGAAGAATTGCAAATGTATTTCCCCCGGTTGTTCGACGATGCGACGGTTAAAGAGTATTACGACGAATTGCGCAACCGCACAATGTTAATGTTGGATGCGATTATAAACGGCGATACAGAGGACAAACGGGCGGAAATTGATAAAATAACGACGATGTTGTTGTTGTACAATCGCCCGGTTGTTTTTAGTGGTTCCGATAACATGGAAATTCAGTACGATAAACAGTTTGAGAATATGTGTTTAACCATATCCCAACATTTGCACGTGCCGGAGCCAAAGAAATACACCGTTTTAGAGTATTACAACGCATTTGAGCGGATAAAGGAGTTGTTGAAACCAACCAAAAATAAAAACGGCGTCAAATAAGGCGATTTGCGGCGTTGTTTTTCTTTGATTGATTAACTACATGGAAAAGAAAAGATAATTTAATACGGGGCAAATTGCCCGCAAATAACGTTAAGTATGGCAGATAATAACAACCCAATAAAATATAGCGACCTTGTAAAGCCCGACGATAGTATTACAAAGTTGATTGCGCAATTAGACCAATTAAGCGACGCATATATGAATACGTTGCAAAATATCAAGTCGGAAGCAATAACGGTTAAGGCTGCATTGGAGGGCGTAAGCGGGGCGACCGAAAACGGACGTAAGACAATCCGGGGGGCGTCGAACGATACCGACAAATTGACACGGGCGGCACGGGATTTGGCATTTGCGGAAAGCGAGAACGCAAAGCGATTGGCGGAATTGAAGCAAGCCCAAAAGGAGGCAAACGAGTTGAACAAATTAACGACCCGGTTAAATCAGTCCGCCGAGGGTTCATATAATCGTTTATCCGCTCAATACTCAATCAATAAAATATACCTCAATAACATGACGGTTGAGGAAAGGGAGGCGACCGAAGAGGGGCGCAAATTGGTTGCAGAAACAAAAGCGATTTACGAGGAAATGAAGCGATTGCAGGAAGCAACCGGGAAAACGTCCCTAAACGTCGGTAACTATTCCGACGCCGCAAAAGGTTTGACGACCCAAATAGAGAACCAAACGAAACAATTAGCATTGTTACGATTGGAGGGCAAACAAGGAACCGCCGAATATCAGCAATTGAGCAAAGAAACCGCAATATTACGGGATGCGGTCAAGGATGCAACCGCCGAGATTACCCGGATGGCGTCCGATACGTCCAATTTGGATGCCGTGTTGAGTTTTGCGGCGGGTGCGTCCGGTGGGTTTGCTGCATTTACCGGGGCAATGGAGTTGTTCGGGTCTGAAAGCGAGGAAGTGCAGGAAGCGCAAAAGAAATTACAGGCAGCAATAGCCATTACAACCGGGGTTCAAGCCATACAAAACGCAGTACAAAAACAATCTGCAATCATGTTGGGTATTTCCCGGCTACAAATGGCTGCATTGAGCAAAGCGCAAGTTTATAACCGCCTTGTTACCATGCAAGGAACAAAGGCAACGTTGGCGGCTACCATTGCGCAAAAGGCTTTCAATCTGATTGCCGCCGCAAACCCGTATGTTCTTTTGGCATTGGCATTGGTTACGGTTGTAGGGGCTTTAGTTCTGTTTGCCTCTAATACCGACAAATCGGCAAAGAACCAACAAAAACTTAACGAGGCGCAAAAGGTTTGGTTGGATTATCTGGAAACCGAGGCAACCGAAATGAACCGAGTTAGCAACGAACGTGTCGCCCAATTAAACCGGGAATTAAATATTGCCAAAGCCCGCAACGCTTCATTGTCCGAAACCCGAAAGATTGAGGACGAAATATTAGCCGAGCGCACAAAGGCACACAATAAAAGCGTTGGTTTTTACGGTCAAGAATTAGACGATTTGGAAGCGAACCGGGCAAAGTTGAAACAACTAAACGATATGTTGGTACAACTCAATAACGCCAAAGCCCGTGGAGATAAGAAAGTTTATATTGATGTTGATTTAGACGGCAAAATTGATAAAGTCAAGGTTGACGAAGCGATAGAAGCCGTGCAGGGTCAAATAGATAATACCGGGCGGGCGGTTGACATTGCCGTTAATCTGAAAACAGAGGGGGCGGATTTGGACGCCGAAAGAAAAATATTAGCCGCCCAACGCTTACAAGAAAACCGGGACGCCGCCAAAGCCGAAACCGACATATTACGGAAAGCCGAGGACGCCCGGATTGCTTTAATTATAAACACGTTCGACCAACAACGGGCGCAACGCCAAGCCGCCAACGCCCGTGCGATTGCTGATATACAATTGCAGTTGAGAACGGAAACCAATTTAACGCTTAAGGCACGCAAAGCATTGAACGACCAAATTGTTTTATTACGGGAACAATTGGCGGTTGATATGGTAGATATTGCCAACCAACAACGGGCGGCGGAATTGTCGGCACAACGGGCAACGCAGGATGCCCAAATTGCATTAATGGCAGAGGGGGCGGAAAAGCAACGGGAACAATTGCGGGTTGAGTATGAAAGGCAGATACAAGACATTAACACCCGGTTAGAAACCGAGCGGGGATTAACTGAAACACAAGTTGCCGAATTACTCAACCAACAATTACTTTTGCAACAACAATACGCAAAAAGTTTGGGCGAATTGAACAACCAAATTACAATCGACCAAATGCAAGCCGCCGCCGACCGGACGCAATTACAATTAGACGCCGCCCGTGAGGGTTCGCAGGAGGAAATAAATTTGCGCATTCAGTTGTTGCAGCAACAACGGGCAATTGAATTGGCGCAAAATAGACAATTAGCCGAGGACGTCCGCCAATCTGAAAAGGACATAAACGCCAAATACGATGCCGAGGTATTGAAGCAAACGACCGAGTTAAACCAACAACGGGCGTTAATGCTTTTCGACCAACAACAAGCGTTAGAGGCGTCCGAGTTTGATTTAATCCGTAATTCCGAGGAACGCAAAACCCGGTTCCGGTTGGCACAAGAAAAGGCACGGTTGCAAAAGATTTTAGAGTTGAACAAAGCGGCGGGCGTTAAAATGACGGATGCCGAGGTTAAGACAATCGAAAATACCATTGCGAAAATCAACCAAGAAATTGAGAAAAGCAAAGGCGACGAACGGGGAAACGATATTTACGGGTTGTTTGGGCTGAATTTGGACGACGACCAAAAGGAGGCAATAAGTACGTCCGTTTCCTTTGCTATTGAGCAATTAAATAGTTTTTTGGATGCAAAGGTACAAGCCGCCGACGCCGCCGTTTCCGCCGCCGACAAAGAGGTTGACGCAAGCCAACGCCGATTAGATGCGGAATTAGAGGCACGGGCGAACGGTTACGCCAATAACGTAGCAATGGCACAAAAGGAGTTAGACCAAGCCAAAAAGAACCAAGAAAAAGCCCTAAAGGAGCAACAAAAGGCGCAAAAGGCACAACAAGCAATCCAAACAATCCAACAAATCGGAAACCTTGTAACGGCGACCGCTTTGATTTGGTCGCAATTAGGGTTCCCGTTTGCAATCCCGGCTATTGCGATAATGTGGGGTTCCTTTGCCGCCGCCAAAATTAAAGCCGCCCAATTATCCAAATCCGCCAACGCCGGGGGTTCGGAAAGTTACGGCGATGGTACGGTTGAAATGTTGGCGGGCGGTTCCCACCAATCCGGGGACGATGTGGATTTAGGAACAAAACCGGATGGAACTCGGAGGCGTGCCGAGGGCGGGGAATTTTTCGCCGTTATCAATAAACGTAATTCCCGGAGGTTCCGCCGGATAATTCCGGACGTAATTAATAGTTTGAACCGGGGAACGTTCGCCCAAAAATACCTTAACGCCTATAATACCGACGGCGTTAATGTAACGGTTCAACAAAACAACGCCCCGGATTTGCGAGATTTGAAAAACGATGTAAGGGAGATTAAAGAACAAAACCGCCGCCGTCGTTACGTCGATGGCAACGGTAATGTTATTGAGGTTTACAAGAATTTGACACGTAAAATTAAAAATTGATATGAACCCGATTTATAGACATTCATTTGTAAATGCGTTTTTAGCGAACGGGGCGATAAGTAACACAACCGGGAACATAAACGGGAATAATACAAATTTCTATTATACCCGTACTTTTGTCCCGGTTGGGAATGTGTACCCCCGCAAATTGTTTCAGAATTACACCCCGCAAGCCGGGGGCGCATTTTACGATAGCAATAAAAAGATTATCGGCGGTGGGGGAACCGCCCCGACCGCCACAAATACGGAATTTGACATACCAAGCAATGCCGCATATATCCGGTTTAATGTAAGCAAAGCGCAATACGCCAACGGGACGGCATGGTTGAGATTGGGAACGTTGGACGCCCCGAACGTCTTACAAGGTCAAACCGTGCATCCGATTTATAAGGACGATTTGGCAAAGGAGTACGAATTAGAAACCAACCAACGGTTTTATCGTGCCAAATTATCCGGCAAAATTACCTTTGTCCGGGATGATTACGACTATATAAACCGTCAATCGTTCGACAATGAATTTTTGTATTGCATTGAAAAGAGCGACGACGGCGGGCGTACATGGTTCCAATACTTTCAAGGCAAGTTTATGAAAACCGATTGTACGTTTACGGATTACGATAAAAAGGTTGTTGTACAACCGGACGCAAGCGACGATTATAACGACGTGTTGGCGGGATTGGAAAAGGAATACAATTTAATAACGTTAGCCCCGACAATCCAACGGATAACGATAAACAAGCGTCCATTAATTCAAATATACGTTCCGGGGGATAGTGTTGTTTCTTGTTTTTTGGGCGGTACGAATTGGGAACAAGACGCAAACGCCACGACCGACCAAAACGCATTAGTACAAACCTATCATTTTGCTTTGTGCAATATATTGAAAGAAATACAAATTACGTCCAACGGTTCCCCGGCGGTAATATCCGGGCTTTATACCGGACGAATGGCGACGGGTGCAAGTGCGGACGTATTCGAGGGGAAATTATACCCGGAATTGAATGTTAATTATTATATCTATATTTCACAACAACGAATAAACGGGGGGTTGCCGTTTGGTGTTGCTGTAGTTGAAATACGGAAACAATCCGACGATACGGTAACGTTTCGTTATCAAAAGGTAACGCAGGAACCGTTTGATACGTTGGAATTTGATTTAACCGCCGTTGAGGGTTCCGGGGCAACCGGAACAATGCACGCCGATATGAAAAGTTATAATATATATGCCCGGTATTTGTGCGACGTGGAGAAAATCGACGACCTTAATACATATCCATTGCCCGCCGATGATATAGTTGATAATAACCGTAATTATAGGCGTGCGATTGGTTACGCAATCGACGTGGCGTTTATTTCAAACAACTTTTCAGACACCCCGACCGAGTGGGGATTAGCGGACAACGGAAAGTATTTTGCGCCGCCCTATTCCATTTTCGGACAAACGTTTTATCCAATCGCCCGGTCAACGTGGCGTTATGCGTCGTTATGGTTTGGATTTTATTTGATGGATTGGATATTAGAGGAAAAAGCCCGAAAAGCATATACTTTGCGGGATGCGTTCCCGGTTGCGTCTTGTATATCTGTTTTGCTCAATCAGATTGCGCCCGGTATTACCCACGCAGCCACGGCGGAATACAGCCAATTTTTATACAGCGGAAACAACCCAATATCCGGGTTGAATTTCCGTTTGCTTGTATCACAGAAAACCAATATTATAAACGGGGAATATCAGCAACCCGCACAAAAAGCCCCGACAACCTTACAACAATTTACCAATATGTTACGGGATTGTTTCAAATGTTATTGGTTCATTGAGGACGGCAAATTTAAAATTGAGCATATCCAATATTTCCGCAATGGCGGTTCCTATTCCGGCGGGGCTATATTAAGCCACGATTTGACAAAGGAATTAAATTTGCGCAACGGGAAACCGTGGGCGTTCAACACGTCGGAATATTCGTTTGATAAGGTCGATTTGCCCGAACGTTACCAATTTGAATGGATGGACGACGTTACGGCGGCTTTTGAGGGATTGCCGATACAAGTAATTAGTAAGTATGTAACGCCCGGAAAGGTTGAGGAAATTAATATATCAAATTTCACGTCCGATATTGATATGATGTTGTTAAACCCCGGCAACATAAGTTCCGACGGGTTCGCCTTGTTTGCCGCCGTTCCGCCAACGTCCGGGTCGCAATGGATATTGCCATTTACCCGCCAAACAATAAACGGCATCGAATACTTTTTGCAAAACGGATATTTGGCGTTTATCAATTTGCAATCCCCGTATTGGATGTATGATTTACCCGCCCGTCGTGTATCAATAAACGGTTCCGAGGTTTACGCATACGGTATTGAGAGAAAGAAGAAACAAACGTTTAGTTTTCCGGCAAATGACGACCCCAACCCGATGCAACTAATAAAAACGTATATCGGTAACGGTCAAGTTGATAAATTAAGCGTAAATTTGTGCAGTCGTTCCATTAAAACAACTTTGAAGTATGATACAGAATAATAATTTAAGCCCGTTACCGTGGTATTCAGATATAAAATATCAGAACGCTCGCAAGTCGTATGCGTATGGCAATGTTTACCCGCTATTTTCGCAAGCCGGGTTTATTTTGCCGTTTCAATTCGTCGTCGATTACAGCGCAAACACCGTAATTACAAACGTTCTTTTGTTCGATAAGGACGGCAAACAGGTTGCCAATATAACGGACGATATGATTGCCGGGGGGTTGCGGGTTATGACCTTTGCGGCGAACGGATACAACATTGTGTTTTATCCCGGACTTTTGCCGTTGTCAATAACCATGCAACAAGGTATTTATTATATGCGTCTTACGGCGTCCGGTCGAACCTATTACAGCGAAATGTTTACCGTCGTTGCCGGGAACATGGACGGTTATTTGCGTGTGCAATGGTGGGACGAAACAAATTTGTATTACGAGGGCGGACACGTCCAATATAGCGACCAATATAAAAACGTCGTATATCTTTGCACCGAGTTAGGCAAACCGGAATACCAATTTGAAGAGGACGGCGAAAACCGGGACGGCTTTTTTTTTCCGGAAAAGCAGTTGAGCGAAAAGACGTATAAATTTCAATTCCTTGCACCGGAATTTTTATGCGACGCAATGCGAATAATCCGGTTGTCCGACCATACCGTTGTTACGTCCAACGGTATATCGTACAATTGCGATACCTTTTTGATTACCCCCAAATGGCAAACGCAGGGGGATTTGGCGAGTGTTGAGGCGGAATTTGATACGAACACGGTTATAAAGAAAATCGGACGGGGATACACCCCAACGAGCCGGGGCGATTTCAATAACGATTTCAATAACGATTTCAACAATAATCAGTAACACTTTTGAGATATGGCAAATTATACCGATTTGAAAGCCGCAATTGTCGCCGTAATTAAGGCGAACGGCAACAACGAAATTACGGGAACGATTTTGCAAAGTACATTACTTTCAATCGTTAATTCCGTGGGGGCAAACGTAACGTTTAAGGGCGTTGCAAATAGTACAACCAATCCGGGGACGCCCGACCAAAACGTTTTTTATATAGCGGGGACGCCCGGAGAGTATGCAAATTTTGGGTTGACGGTTCCCGCCGGGTTCAATATCATATCCAATAATTCGGCGGGGGCGTGGGTATTAACAACCGTGTCGCAATTCCCCGTCGATTATTACGGTAACAAGTATTTGGCGAAAGGGGATATTGACCGCACCGGGTACAATGTAGCGTCAATTAATGATTTCAAAAAGGGGTATTATTTCAATTGGACGAATTACAGTTTAGCAACAAATCCGTCTTATTGGATGTCGCCGTATTACCCCGTTGTTGCCGGGTCAACGTACCGGATAAATGCACAACAAATAATTTGGTTCGATGCAAATTATAATATGTTGGGTTCGGAATTAGCGTTGGGCGGTACGGTTAGAGTGGTAACAGCCCCGGAAAATGCGGCGTATATCATTTTGAACGTAAGCACAGACGCCCCGTTGTTGATGCCGGGCGACGCTTTGGATATTTCCAATCATAGCGGAACCCGTCGTTTTTATCGCACGTTGGCGGAAACGTCCCGGTTAGATTTATTCCCGCTTTGGCAGGAAATACCGTTGTCGGCGACGTTGGTCGCTTTGGGTTTGAACCGTTTTTTGATTAACGGTTATATCAACATGGAATACGACCCGGCAAAATGGTATTCGCTTTCCATAATAAGACCAACGGTGCATACAATTGGATTGTATCGTTATAATGCTAACCCCGATTTTCTTGCGGGTACGGCAAAATTGGAAGGACTCGCAACATTTACCGGAGCGCAAATTGCAGGGTCGAAATATTGGTTGATGAAAGTAGCAACCGGAGTTGCGGAGGGTTCGTGGCTTATTGTTGATTGGGACGCAATCCAACAGGAAACCCCGGCGGAGATTAGTAATTTATACGGGTTCGACGGTTGGGCGTTAACCCCTAAAATCTTTGCGGGCGGTATTTGGTCGCAATTCCCCGGTTTGGATATTACCCAAACAATCCCCACAATGCAAGCACAAATCGCAAATATAAACGTCGGTTGGAATAGCGTTTTTGATAATTTGCATCAATTAGACAATGCGCAAGAATGGGAAACGGACGATTTTACCAATAAAAATATGTCGTCCACGTTTAGCGGTTGGGGTTGTCATATCGGGGTACGCAAAAACTTTGACGCCGCCGAGGTATGTGTAATTAACCGAGGAGCCGACCCGATTACGCAATTGAGGGTCGCAATATTCGATACGGACTATGACGGCACAAAGTTAGCCGACGCCACAGTTGACGTAAGCGTTGCGCCCGGCGAAACAAAGTATATCGCCGTTCCGTTCGGTCAAACAATCGCCAACGCTGACGGTAAGGTTTTGTTTTTAATGTATTGGTGCAACCAATATGTAGTCCGCCGAGGGTACAACGGAACGTATCCATATTTACCGGATAATGGATACCAATTAGACAGATACTCCACAAATGGAAATATGACGGAAACGTACGCCGTATCAGTGGGCGGAGCCCCGTTTTATTTCCGTGTCGGGATTATAAAAGAAAATTACGTATTGAACGACGACCAAATAGCGGATATTGCAAGCCGTATCGGGGTAACGCCGCCCGACCCGGTAAATATCAGTTTGCCAGATACGATAAACGCCATTGTCGGGGATACCTTGCAATTGTTTTTCCGTGGAATGATACAAGCGGTTGACCCTTACAAATACGATATATTGGTTACGTGTTCAAAGGGCAACAAATACCCCCGTTATTTCCAATATACGCCGACCGTGGCGGACGTGGGAACAACGACTTTTACCGTTACCGTTAAGGACGACGACCGTAACGTTTTGGCGTCGAAAACGTGCCAATTGGTTACACGTAACGTCGTGCAATCCCCGGCGGCAAATCTTAACGTCGCTTGTTTCGGGGATAGCCTTACGGCGGCGGGTACATGGTGCGCCGAGGCTAACAGGCGATTGACCGGAACCGGAGGAACCCCGGCGGGGAAAGCGTTAACCAATATTGCCTTTGTCGGTTCCAAACAGAACGGGACAACGGGATATTTCGGCGTTGGCGGTTGGACGTGGGAAAGTTATACACAGCAAGGGCGACCCGCATACAGGTTCCAAGTAACGGGCGTAACGTCGTTATCAGTTGGGGCGGTATATACCAACAACGGGAATACGTTTACCGTTATGGAGGTCAATGTTACAGGCGGTACGGGTAATATCCTTTGTTCTGTTACATCGTTGACGCTCGCACCGTCCGCAAGTGGTACGCTAACCAAGTCAAGCGGAACCGGGGACGCAACGATTCCTTATACAAGTGTTGCGCGGGATACGCAAAACCCGCTTTGGGATTGGGATAACAACAAAATGTCGTTCATACCTTACGCCAACGCCGTTGCCGGGGGTAAAATAGACGTTGTTTATACGCTGTTATCGTGGAACGAACAAACGCCCGGTCGTACTGATTTTACAAACGTGTTGAACCAAATAAAAATATTTGCCGACACGTTACACGCCGAGTTCCCAAACGCCAAATTAAAAATTATGGGGGTTCAGGTTCCGAGCGTCCGGGGCGGTATGGGTGCGAATTATGGCGCAACCGGAACGTTTTACGCCGACGGTTACGGTATGGTTGTTACGGCATTGAACCAAAACGACGCATACCAAGAATTTGCGAACCGCCCGGAATATTCCGGTTTTGTGGAGTTTGTGAACGTATCTGCCGAGTTCGACACCGAATATAATATGCCGCACGCCGAACGTGCCGTTAATACCCGAAATACCGGGGTTACTGAATGGGTCGATACGAACGGCGTACACCCCGACAACAACGGGTATTTATCAATTGGCGATGTTTGTTACCGCAATTTCGTTGCGAATTTTTGCCAATAACCATTAACCAAAGGGAGGACGGGAAACCGTCCGCCCTTTAATCATTAAAGATATGGATAAACTTTTTACATGGGAACAATGGCGTATGATATTCGCCACGTCGTTAAGTCCTATTTTAGCCTATTTAACCCCAACGGCGGGTTTTATGTACGCATTAGTCATTATGTTTGCTTTCAATATTTGGGCTGGTATGCGGGCGGACGGTGTAAGTGTAAGGCATTGCAAAAACTTTCGATTTAGTAAGTTTAAGAATGCGTTGGCGGAATTGCTTTTGTATGTTACCATTATATACGTTATTTATTCGGTAATGCTGCAATGTGGCGATAATGAAGCCGCCAAAGTAGTAATTAAATCGCTTACTTATGTTTTTATGTATGTGTATTTGCAAAACGCATTCCGCAACCTTATTAAAGCATATCCCACAAAGGTTGCGTTGCGTATTATTTACCACGTTATCCGGTTGGAATTTACACGGGTATTGCCGGGATATTGGCAACCGATAATTGAGAGATACCAACGGGAACACGATAGCGATATTATTAACGATAAAGAAAAGGAGGGCGAACAATGAACCAAACAGAGATTTTAAAGTATTTGGAGGGGCAAAAAACGACCCGGACAATTACGGATTTGATTGTACATTGCACCGCAACCAAGCCGGGCGCAAAAGTCAACGTTGATGTTATTGACGGTTGGCACAAAGAACGGGGATTTAAGAAGCAACCCCAAAGCGGGCGAATTTGCGGTTATCATTTTGTTGTATTGCCGGACGGGACAATTGAAACGGGGCGTTATCTTTCCGAGATTGGGGCGCACGTTTCCGGGCAAAATTCCCGGTCTATTGGCATTTGTTACGTTGGGGGATTGGATGCCAACGGCAAAGCCGCCGACACACGCACGCCGGAACAAAAAGAGGCGTTATTATGGTTGCTTATGCGGTTAGTCGTTATGTTCCCAGACGCAACGATTAAGGGACATAGGGATTATTCCCCGGATTTGAACGGCGACGGCATTATTGAGCCGTGGGAGTTCATTAAAGAATGCCCGTGTTTTAATGCGGCAATTGAATATAGTAACATTTAATTTTGTACCATTATGACAAAGAAAGACAAAAAGGAGTATTTGGAACAATTGGTTGCCAATCAAGGGAACCAAGCGGGAATTAGTATTGCCCCGTTGTTATCCGCTATTATTGCA
>ULPV01071134.1_pt1 | contig 13965 bp, 10 predicted proteins | sample 1953831 | NCBI WGS metagenome assembly ULPV01 (sample SAMEA4835638, study PRJEB28245) | human gut metagenome | biome: gut microbiome; material: fecal sample | place: Denmark | collected 2008 | reverse complement strand
CCCCGGCAACCGTTCGCGGCCTGAAAGTGAAGCTCAGCGGCTCGACCTGCACGTTCAGCTACGGCAATCTGACTTTTTCTGCGGATCTCTCATCCCTGCCGCAGAGCGGAGCGGGCGAGCTGATAACAAAAACACTCAAAACTTCGTCCGACACGGCGAATACACATACCGTACATATGGGCGACGCGTGGGAGACGAAAGGCACCGTCTCGGGCGTGGATTTCACTCTGCGACGCGGCGATAACGGCTTGCCGCAGAGTCTCGAAATACCGAAAGCCCTGCTGACTGCGGAGTTTCGTAATGTCTCACCCAAATAAAAACAGGACATATAATGGACTGACTTGAAATTTTTGCTCCCCGAATAACAAGTTAATGTTTAATCGCGCTTTTGTCAGGCAAAAATACTCTTGCCGGACAATAAAAACGGAGAGTGATTAAAAATGACAGTAAAACGGGGAGATATATACTACGCTGATCTGAGTCCCGTCGTCGGCTCCGAGCAGGGCGGGATAAGACCCGTGCTGATAGTTCAGAACGATGTCGGCAATCGCTTCAGCCCGACGGTCATAGCCGCGGCGATAACCAGCCAGAAGTATAAGACCAACCTTCCCACTCATATAAGAGTCAATGCGGACGGCTGCGGACTTGCCAAGGATTCGATAGTCCTGCTCGAGCAGGTGCGCACGCTCGACAAAAAGCGTCTTAAGGAAAAAATGGGCGCGCTCGGCGGTGCGGATATGGGCAGGGTGGATCAGGCTCTTTCCGTCAGCCTCGGAATCAGAGAAACGGACGTCTAACATAGAAACGGATATCGGCCGGGAGAGAGCTTCTCTTCCGGCTCGCTTTCTCTGTGAACCAAACAAATTAATCAGCCTTTATATGGTGCGGCGACCTCGATGACCCGCTGCCGCGCAGGCGGCACGAAATTTCTGCAATATCGATTCTCTCACCGCTCCATTTTTCCCGTTCTCCAAATCCTTCTGCCGTCCCGCTGAAAATATTAAAAAAAGCTTCCCAAAACTTCAAAAAAAGTCAAAAAGGTATTGGAACTTTTGCCCAAATCTATTATAATATAATTCGTATGCACTATCATTTCTTGAATTGGAGAACTACAGGAGAGAAGTATGGGTAAATATTCCGTTTCACTCAAAAAAGTAGTGGAAGATAATTCACTCGGGATACTTTATGCGCCCAAGCCCGTCGAGGATGTCTATGTCACCTCGCAGGATGTCAACCGCCCCGGGCTTATGCTCGCAGGCTACAGCGCGTATTTCGATGCCGAGCGTATCCAGTTCCTCGGCCTCGCCGAGATGAACTATATTTCGAGCCTCGATGAGGATGCCGCCGCGGCGAGCATGGAGCGGCTGATGGCGACCGAGCCCGTCGCCGTCGTTATCACCCGTTCGCTCGAGTGCCCGGATAAGCTGCGCGAATATGCGCAGAAATATTCTGTGCCGATCCTGACAAGCCCGGATTCCACTTCCGGCTGTATGTCAACTCTTATATCATATCTGGGCGTCGAGCTCGCCCAGCGCATCACGCGCCACGGCGTGCTTGTCGAAGTCAGCGGCGAGGGTGTCCTGATCCTCGGTGACAGCGGCGTCGGCAAGAGCGAGACTGCCCTTGAGCTTATAAAGCGCGGTCACCGACTGATAGCGGATGACGCGGTCGAGATTCGCCGCGTCTCTTCGAGAACGCTCGTCGGCAGTGCGCCGGATAATATACGCCACTTTATCGAGCTGCGCGGCGTCGGCATAATAAACGCCCGCAGGATATTCGGTATGGGCGCTGTCAAAATGACCGAGAAAATCGATATGGTCGTTCAGCTCGAGCCGTGGGATAACGAAAAGGTCTATGACCGCCTCGGCCTCGATAACGAGTATGTCGAGATACTCGGCATAAATATTCCGCTGACCGTCGTCCCCGTCAAACCCGGACGAAATCTTTCGATAATAATCGAAGCGGCGGCGATGAATAACAGGCAAAAGAAAATGGGCTATAATGCGGCGCGCGAGCTGCTGCATTCGCTCGGCATGACGGATGATATAGTTCCCGAGAAGAAGGAACTTGAAGTCTGGCATGATTTCTGATATAAAAAGACAGGGAAAGAGAAACTGTCTATCTGGAGGTAAAAAAATGTACAGAGTAGGAGTCGATCTCGGCGGCACGAATATCGTTGCCGGCGTCATCAATGAAGAAATGAAAATCATCGGCAGAGGCAAGCTCAAGACAAATTGCCCCCGCGCGGCGGAAGCTATTCTTGAGGATGTTGCCAAGGCTGTCGAGGCTGCTGTTATAGATGCGGGCATCACCATGAACGATGTTGTCAGCGTAGGTATCGGAACCCCCGGTTCGATCAACAAGAAGAACGGCGTTATCGAATATGCGAATAACCTCGCTTTCGATAATGTTCCCGCGCGCGATATCCTTGAGTCGAGACTCAAGAAGACTATCTATCTCGACAACGACGCGAACTGCGCCGCACTCGGCGAAGCAAAGGCGGGCGCAGGCAAGGGAGTCAACAGCTTTGTCGCCATCACTCTCGGAACCGGAGTCGGCAGCGGTATTGTCATAGACGGCAAGATAGTCACCGGTGTCAACGATGCCGCGGGCGAGATGGGTCATATGGTCATCGTCGCGGACGGCGAGCCCTGCACCTGCGGACGCAGAGGCTGCTGGGAGAGCTATTCTTCCGCCACCGCGCTTATCCGCCAGACTAAAGATGCCATGCGCCACGATCCCTATACCGCCATGTGGGATCTCGTCGGTAACGATATCAGCCGCGTCAACGGCAGAACTTCTTTTGATGCCATGCGTGCAGGCGACGAGACTGCTAAAAAAGTCGTCAATCAGTATATTTTCTATCTCGCAGCCGGCATAACGAATGTCGTCAATGCCCTTCAGCCAGATATGATCTGCATCGGCGGCGGCATCGGCCATGAAAAAGAGAACCTGCTCGTTCCGCTGAGAAAGATGGTCGAGCGTGAGAGATACAGCATCCATGCAAAGGTTCAGACTCAGATAATCTCTGCCGAACTCGGCAACGACGCCGGACTCATCGGCGCCGCTCTGCTCGACAGATAAATAAACGCCGCCCGTGCGGCCGACATATTGGAGATATTATGAATAATATCGAAGCGTTGGAAAAATACGCCCTCTCGCTCGAATGCAGTGCCGAGCGCGGAGTGTCAATGAAAAATTATACGAGCTTTAAAGTCGGCGGCCCTGCCGAGCTGTTCCTCTCTCCCGAGGATGCCGGGCAGACTGCCAAGCTTGTTCGCTTCTGCGAAAAAGAGGATATCCCGGTGTTCGTCCTCGGTAAGGGCAGCAATGTCCTCGTCAGCGACAAGGGCATAAAGGGCGCCGTTATATTCACTGGCAAGCAGTGCGGAATAACCCTGACCGATGAAAAAACCGTTCGCGCCCAGAGCGGCGCGAGCCTCGCTCAGCTTTGTTCCTTTGCGCTCGAAAATTCGCTCTCGGGTCTCGAGTTTGCCTATGGCATACCCGGAACCGTCGGCGGCGCGGTGTTCATGAACGCAGGAGCTTACGGCGGCGAGATGAAGGATGTGCTCATAAACAGCGAATATGTTTCGCCAGACGGAACTTCCGGCGAGCTTGACAATGAGGCTATGCAGCTCTCTTATCGCCACAGCGCATATGAGGACAGCGGCCTTGTCATAACCGCCGCCTCCGTTCGCTTGACTCCCGGCGACCCGGAGCAGATAAAAAATACCATGCACGATATCATTTCCCGCCGCAGGGATAAGCAGCCGCTTGAATATCCCAGCGCGGGCAGCACATTCAAGCGCCCCGAGGGTCATTTTGCGGGCGCACTCATTGAACAGTGCGGACTCAAGGGTGTCAGCGTCGGCGGCGCGCAGGTCAGCGAGAAGCACGCGGGATTCATAATCAACCGCGGCGGCGCTACCGCGTCCGATATTCTCAGCCTTATCAAGCACGTCCAGGCGCGCGTCAAGGCTCAGACCGGCGTAACGCTCGAAACGGAGATCAGACTCATCGGCTGATTTTATAGGAGAAAACAAAATGGAGATTACCATCGTCACCGGACTGTCCGGTGCAGGAAAATCAAGAGTTGTTGACGCGCTTGAAGACATAGGCTATTTCTGCGTGGATAATATGCCGCCGAAGCTTATGCCGACCTTCGCGCAGCTTCTGCTCAATTCCCGCGAAAAAAGAGAAAAGGTCGCCATTGTTACCGATATCCGCGTCGGCGCGTCGTTCGGCGATTTGTTCAACGCCATCGTCGAGCTCAAGGAGCTCAAGTGCGACACAAAGCTTCTGTTTATCGATGCCTCCGATGATGTGCTTATCCGCCGCTATAAAGAGACAAGGCGCAAGCACCCTCTGCTCGATAAATATAACGGCTCGATAAACGATGCCCTCGCTGCAGAGCGCAGCATTCTCGAACCTGCGAAGAGCATCGCCGACTATGTTATCGACAGCTCGCATATGACCCCGACAGATTGCAAGAACCGCATCTGCGAGATGTTTCTTGACAATCCCGGCAACGCTCTCAAAGTTCACTGCGTGTCTTTCGGCTTCAAATACGGTATCCCGAACGATTCCGATCTGATGTTCGATGTGCGCTGTTTGCCGAATCCTTTTTATGTTGCCGAGCTCAAGCAGCATACCGGGCTTGAAGATCCGGTCAGAGACTATGTGCTCAAGTGGGACGAGGCGAGGGGACTCGAAGCGAAGCTCTGCGACCTGCTCGATTATCTTATCCCGCTTTATCGCAAAGAGGGCAAGAGCCAGTTGGTCATTTCCGTCGGCTGCACCGGCGGCAGACACCGCTCGGTAGTCTTTGCGGAATTATTGAAAGCTCATCTTGAAAAAATCGGTTGCATCGCGACCGTTCAGCACCGCGATATGAAAAAATAGGAGGAAAAACCGTGTCGTTCTCATCGGATGTCAAGCAGGAACTCGCGCAGGTGCCTGTGCTTTCGGATTGCTGCGCGCAGGCAAGAGCCTACGGAATGCTGCTCTTCGGCAGAATGTTTTCCGTCTCCGAGATATCCTTTGTCACCGAGAACGAGAATATCGCGAAGCTCTACTGCGATGTTATAAAAGAGCTTTTTGATATTACTCCGTCCGTCTCGTCGGGCGTGTCAAAATACACGGTTTCTGTTGCCGACGAAGCGGACAGAAAACGAATCCTCGAATTTTTCGGCCACAGCGAAAGCGACATTTCTTTGCGCATCAACAGGGCGAACCTCCCCGAAGATTGCTGCTTCGGCGCGTTTTTGCGCGGCGTTTTCATCGCCTGCGGAACAATAAGCTCGCCCGAGAAAAACTATCATCTTGAGTTTTCCGTCTCGTATAAAAAGCTCTGCAACGATTTGATTCAGCTGCTTGACGAGGTCGGCTTTGCCCCGAAATATGTCAGGAGAAAGTCGAGTCATATCGTCTATTTCAAAGTCAGCGAGAAGATAGAGGAGTTCTTGACCCTCGTCGGCGCGATGAACTCGACGCTCGAGCTTATGGGAATCAAGATGCATAAAGATATGGTCAACCATGTCAACAGGCGCGTCAATTTTGAAAATGCCAATTTGAGCCGCACTGTCGATGCCGCGATAGTGCAGGTTGAAGCGATAGAAAAAATAGAAAGAACCGTCGGACTCGAGAGTCTGCCCGTGCCGCTCGCCGAAATGGCGAAGCTGAGGCGGGACAACCCCGAAGTGAGTCTGAGCGAGCTTGCGGATATGACTGATCCGCCGCTAACGCGCTCGGGTGTCAATCACAGGCTCAAACGCCTCGTTGAAATCGCCGGCGGCATAGGGGGCTGACCCCGCGGAGAAGAGCTATGTCATTTACACACCTTCATCTTCATACCGAATACAGCCTGCTTGACGGCGCGTGCCGCATCGAGCAGCTTATGGACGAAGTGCAGCGCCTCGGTCAGACGAGCGTTGCCGTGACCGACCACGGTGTTATGTACGGCGTCATCGACTTTTACCGCGCGGCGAAAAAGCGCGGGATAAAGCCGATAATCGGCTGCGAGGTGTATATGGCGGCGCGCACCCGCTTTGACAAAGTCCATGCCCTCGACTCCGAGCGCTATCATCTGATACTGCTCTGCGAAAATGAAACAGGATATAAGAATCTGATAAAGCTTGTGTCGGAGGGATTCGTCACGGGCTTTTATACAAAACCGCGAATAGACCGTGAGCTCCTCGAAAAATATCACGAGGGTCTTATTGCACTTTCTGCGTGCCTCGCGGGCGAAATCCCGCGCGCCCTGCTCAGCGGCGACTACGAGGGCGCGAAGAAAAAAGCCCTCTGGTATCGCTCCGTCATGGGCGAAAACAACTTCTTCCTCGAAATTCAGGATCACGGCCTGCCCGAGCAGAGGCGTATAATCCCCATGCTCGCGCAGCTTTCGAGGGAGACGGGGATACCGCTCGTTGCCACGAACGACGTGCACTATATCTCCAAAGAGGATTCCGAGATGCAGCAGGTGCTCATCTGCATCCAGACGAACCATACCCTCGGCGAGGATACGGGCATGGAGTTCCAGACTCAGGAGTTCTATTTGAAAAGCGAGCAGGAGATGCTCTCGCTCTTTCCGGACTATGCCGACGCCGTCGAGCGGACTTCGGAGATAGCCGAACGCTGCAATGTCGAGTTCGAGTTCGGCAAAACAAAGCTGCCGCATTTTGAAGTGCCCGGGAATCAGGATCACTTTGAGTATCTTAAAAATATGGCGCAGGAGGGGATGCACCGCCGCTACGGCGAGAATATCCCGGAGGAGTATCAGAAGCGCCTCGACTATGAGCTCTCGGTCATCAGCCGCATGGGCTATGTCGACTATTATCTTATAGTCCACGATTTCATAAATCATGCGCGAAGCCGCAATATCCCCGTGGGTCCCGGCAGAGGTTCGGGAGCGGGCAGCATAACCGCCTATGCTATCGGTATAACCGGCATCGACCCGATGAAATATAGCCTGCTGTTCGAGCGTTTTCTCAATCCCGAGCGCGTCAGTATGCCCGATTTCGATGTCGATTTCTGCTACGAACGCCGAAGCGAAGTTATAGACTATGTCATTGAAAAATACGGCTCCGACCATGTCGCACAGATTGTGACCTTCGGCACCATGGCTGCGCGCGCCGCAGTGCGCGATGTCGGCAGAGTGCTCGGTATGCCTTATAACGATGTCGATACCGTCGCGAAGCTCATCCCGCGCGAACTCGGCATAACGATAGACAAGGCACTCAAATCGTCGGATCTCCGCGCCCTCTATGAAAACGACGAGAATGTCCGCAGACTTATCGACCTCTCGCGCAAAGTCGAGGGTATGCCGCGCCATGCCTCGACCCATGCGGCGGGCGTAGTTATAACCCGCGACACGGTCGAGAGCTATGTGCCCCTCGCGCGAAACGACGAGTCGATAGTCACGCAGTTTACCATGACCACCCTCGAGGAACTCGGACTGCTGAAGATAGATTTTCTCGGTTTGCGCACTTTGACAGTTATAGATTACGCAAAGCGTAGCATAAAAAAACGCATCCCGGATTTCTCCGAGGATATGATAGATTACGAGGACGAAGAAGTGTTCAAAATGCTCTCGTCCGGCAAAACGGAGGGCGTGTTTCAGTTTGAATCCGCGGGTATGCGAAGCGTGCTCATTGGTCTCAAGCCGCAGAGCATAGAAGATCTGATAGCTGTTATCTCGCTCTATAGACCGGGTCCCATGGACTCGATACCCACATATATCGCGAACCGCCACGACCCGTCGAAAATACGCTACAAGACCCCGATGCTCGAGGGTATACTCAAGGTCACCTACGGCTGTATGATTTATCAGGAGCAGGTCATGGAGATATTCCGCACCCTCGCGGGCTATTCCTACGGCCGCGCCGATATCGTCCGCCGCGCCATGTCGAAAAAGAAGCACGATGTCATGGAGCGCGAACGCCATAATTTCATATACGGACTCGTCAATGAGGACGGTACGGTCGAATGCGAGGGCGCGGTGAAGCGCGGAGTTGACGAAAAGACCGCGAATGATATCTTTAATGATATGTCCTCATTCGCGTCCTATGCGTTCAATAAATCCCACGCCGCCGCCTATGCCTTTGTTGCCTATACAACGGCGTGGCTCAAGTGCCATTATCCCTGCGAGTTCATGGCGGCTCTCATCAGCAGCGTGCTCGATGATACGCCGAAAGTTGCCGAATATATCGCGGAGTGCTCGCGCCTCGGTATCGAGGTCGTGCCGCCCCATGTCAATGTCAGCTCCGAGCGTTTCACTCCAAAGGACGGAAAGATATATTTCGGTCTGCTCGCCGTGAGAAATGTCGGCGCGGGCTTTATAAGAGAGATTGAACGCGAGCGCGAAACAGGCGGGGAGTTCAAATCCTTCTATTCGTTCTGTAAGCGTATGCAGGATAAGGAGTTCAACAAACGCGCGGTTGAGAGCCTTATAAAATGCGGCGCGCTCGACGGACTCGGCGCGAACCGCCGCCAGATGCTCTACGCTTTCCCGGAGATATCGGCTCAGCTCGAGAACGACCGCCGCCGCAATATCGACGGTCAGCTCGGCTTCTTCGATGCCGCCCCGAGCGAAGCGCCGCAGGGCGAATATAAAATGCCGACCCTCGAAGAGATGGACAAGCGCGAATTGCTAAGACTCGAAAAAGAGATGACCGGACTCTACCTCATGGGTCACCCCATGGCGGAATACGAACAGCTCGCCGAGCGCCTCGGCTGCGCCAATACGGCGGATCTCCGTAACGCCGATGAGGTCGGCGGCATATATAAAGATGAGTCGCGCGTTGATCTTCTCTGCATAATAACGAATGTCAGAAAAAAGATAACAAAAAATAACACCACAATGGCTTTTATAACGGCGGAGGATGTGTTCGGCTCAATAGAAGTCATAGTGTTCCCGAAAATATATGAGCGCCAGACTCAGCTCTTTACCGAGGGCAATGTAATTCTTATCCACGGCAGACTCAGCGTGCGCGAGGACGAGGAGGCAAAGCTCGTCTGCGAGTCGGCGGAGCCGTGTCCGCCCGCGGACGCGAAGAGAAAAGTCTCCGAGCAGGTGAGACAGGCTTCAAATGCTGTCACTCAGCCGCAGAAAAAGACCGCAAAAACGCCCGGACTCTTCCTGCGCTTTGCGGGTGAAAATTGTCCCGAGATTGAGCGGGCTCAGAGAGTTCTTGATTTCTTTGACGGCAATAATACAGTGTATTTTTACTATTGCGACACGAAAAAATATATCCGTCAGCCATATTCTCACAGCGCGGATGTCAACGCGCCGATGCTCAAGGAGCTCAGGCGGATCCTCGGCGAAGAGAATGTTATTTATATCGATGACAGGCAGGGAGGACAGTGAAAATGAAGAATATAAACCCGCAGAAAAGCAACAGCTTAACGATAGACATTTGCAAATTCATCGGGGCGTATATGGTCGTCGCGATACATACGACGCCGTGGAATCTTTTTGGCACCGGAGCGTTCAATACGGTGTATCTGAATTTTATCTACTGCGCCGTGCCCTGTTTCTTCATGGCGTCGGGCTATCTGCTCGCCGGGCGTATGGAATGGCCGCTTACGGCAAAGGATAATCTTCCGAAGGTCGCCCATGCGTTTTTCAAAATGCTCAAGCTCTATCTGCTTTGGTCGCTCGCTTATCTGCCCCTTGCGATATTCGATTACAGGCGCTCGGGTCTCGGCGTTCGCGAAGCGGCAATAAGATATATAAAAGGACTCGTTTTCAGCGGCGAACATTACGGTTCGTGGATGCTCTGGTATATGATCTCGGCAATATATGCGCTCGGGATTATTTATCTTCTCTTAAAAATAAAAGTCAACCCCTGGGCAATAACCGCGCTCGGACTTGTGTTCATTCTCTGCGGAGCGGCTCTCGATATGCTCTCCGGCACGACGAACGATATCTCGCCCGCGATAAACTTTATCAGAAAGCTCATGTGGGCGACTACCGGCAACGGAAAGGTGTTCCGCGGTCTGTTCTATATTTCGTTCGGCATGCTGCTCACGAAGATAAAAATACCCGTGTGGGCGGATGTTTTGATCACTCTCTGCGGCTTCGCCGGGTGCGTGGCGTTCAACAAATATACCGGATTTTTTGTTATTTTCTGCGCCGTCGGACTTTTCGGAATAATAATATCCGTGAAAGTGCCGTATGTTTCGGACAGAAAAATACTCAGACGCGCGAGCATGATAATATATTTCATGCATCTTTATGTCTATATGATTCTCGTGCTGCGCTTCGGACTGCACAGCGGAAAACGGGCATTTTTAATAGTTGCCCTGATAACAACGGCGATCGCTTTTGCATATATTGCAATTTGCGACCTCATAAAACGAAAAAATGCGGTAAAATGCAAAGAAAAAGCTTAATTTTGCAGAAAAAGTGTATTTTTATTTGACTTTGATTCGATAAAAGTGTATTATATAAAAACAGTGTTTACTAATTAACAGGAATAAGATCATAAACAACGACGGAGGAATGACGATGAAGAGCATAGCAGTGCTTACAAGCGGCGGAGACGCGCCGGGTATGAATCCCGCTGTACGCGCAGTCGTGCGTACGGCCTGTCAGAGAGGTATCAAAGTTTACGGTGTTGACAGAGGATACACCGGACTTATAAACGGCGATATACATGAGATGAACCTCCGCTCCGTGTCCGATATAATCACGAGAGGCGGCACGATTCTCTATTCCGCAAGATGCCCCGAGTTCAAGACCGAAGATGGACTTCAGAAAGCCGTTGCAACCTGCAAAAAGTTCGGCATCGACGGCATGGTCATCATCGGCGGCGACGGCTCGTTCAGAGGCGCAAGGGATCTTTCTCTGCGCGGCATTCCGTGCATCGGACTGCCCGGAACTATCGACAACGATATCTCCTGCACCGATTATACAATAGGTTATGACACCTGCCTTAACACCATCGTTCAGATGGTCGACCGCATCCGCGACACTTCCGAGTCTCACGACCGCTGCACGGTCGTCGAGGTCATGGGACGCGGCGCAGGTTATCTCGCACTTGAAGCGGGCATCGCTGTCGGCGCAACGTCGATAATCGTGCCCGAGGTCGAGTACGATATCGAGCGCGATGTTATCGCGCGTATCCGCGAGTTCCAGAAGACCGGCAAGAAGCACTTTGTAGTTATCGTTGCCGAGGGCGTCGGCGGAACCGCTGAGATAGCAAAGAAAATCGAAGCCGAGACCGGCGTCGAGTCGAGAGCAACCATTCTCGGCCATGTCCAGCGCGGCGGATCGCCGACTGCGAGAGACAGGATAATGGCAAGCCAGATGGGCTCGCGCGCCGTTGACCTGCTCACTCAGGGCATAGGCAACAGAGTTGTCGGCATAAGAGACAACAAGATAGTCGATTTCGATATCTTCGAGGCTCTCAAAATGACCAAGACCATAGATATGAAAGACTATGAGCTTGCGCACGAAATCTCCATATAAAGGTGTAATATGAGCATAGAAAAACTGATTTCTTTAAGACAGCAGATAATCAAAAAAGACTTCAGTCGGATGAATGATATGCAGCTTGAAGCGGTCCTTTCTACCAAAGGACCGCTTTTGGTACTTGCGGGAGCGGGCAGCGGAAAAACCACCGTGCTCGTCAACCGTATCGTCAACCTCGTCAAATACGGCGAGGCTTATTATTCCTCTGACTTTTCCCGCCCGATACGCGAGGGCGACGAGGCGCTGCTTGAAAACTATCTCGCAGGCGACACGAGCCTTTTCGAGGCGGAGGATCTTTTGAGCGTCCGTCCCGCGAAGCCGTGGCAGATTCTCGCGATAACCTTCACAAATAAAGCCGCAGGCGAGCTCAAGGAGCGTATCTGCAAGGCTCTCGGCGAAGACGGCAACGATGTTTGGGCGAGCACATTCCACTCGACCTGTGCCAAGATTCTGCGCCGCCACGCTGATGAGATAGGCTATACGCATAATTTCACTATCTACGACTCCGACGACTCCAAACGCGCCGCCAAGGAGTGCATAAAGCGCCTCGGATATGACGAGAAGATGATTCCCGTCAAGTCCGTGCTCGCCGAGATAAGCCGCGCCAAGGACGAGCTGATTACCCCCGCCGAGTTCATTTCGACGAACCAGGCAGATATACGCCTGAAGAAGATAGGCGAGGTCTATGAGGAATATCAGAAGTTCCTCAAGGCGGCGGATGCCATGGACTTTGACGATCTGATAGTCAACATGGTGAAGCTCCTCAAGACGAACAAGGAGACCCGCGAATACTATCAGAACCGCTTCAAATACATAATGGTCGATGAGTATCAGGATACGAACCACGCACAGTATGTGCTCACCGCACTTCTCGCGGCGGGGCACGAGAATATCTGCGTCGTCGGCGATGACGATCAGAGTATCTACCGCTTCCGCGGCGCAACTATCGAAAACATCCTGAGCTTTGAAAAGCAGTATAAAAATGCGAAGGTCATCCGCCTCGAGCAGAACTACCGCTCGACCCAGACGATACTCGATGCCGCCAACGCTGTTATCGCGAACAACGAACAACGAAAGGGCAAAAATCTCTGGACAGACAACGGGCAGGGCGCAAAAATTGAGTTCTATGTCGCCGAGGACGAGATGGCGGAGAGCCGCCACGTTGCCGATACGATTGTCTCCAATGTCGCCGACGGCGAGGAGTGGAACGACCACGCGGTGCTCTACAGAATGAACGCGCAGTCGAACCTTATCGAGCAGTCGTTCATCAGGAGCGGCATACCGTACAGAATGATCGGCGGACACAGATTCTATGACCGTAAAGAGATAAAAGACGCCATGGCGTATCTCTATGTCGTCAACAACACGGCGGACGAGATAAGGCTCAGAAGAATAATCAACGAGCCCAAACGCGGAATCGGCGAGACTTCGCTCAATGCTGTTTTTGAGATAGCGAACGGACTCGGCGTTGAGCCGTTTGAGGTCATACGCTCGGCGGATCAGTATGCGAAGCTTTCCCGTGCATCTTCAAAGCTCATGGCGTTCGGCAAGCTCATCGACTCGTTCCGCGAGAAGATGGAGATTATGCCCCTCGCCGATTTGCTCGGCGTTATACTTGACGAGACGGGCTATACGCTCTCGCTCGCCAACGAGCCCGAAAAATATCAGGAGCGTGTGGCGAACCTGGCGGAGCTTGGAAACAACATACGCCGCTACTGCGAGGAAAACCCCGAGGGCGACCTCAATGGCTTCCTGCAGGAGACCGCGCTGCTCACGGATATAGATAACTACAACGCCCAGACCCAGGCGGTCGTTATGATGACGATACACTCCGCCAAGGGACTCGAATTCCCGAATGTGTTTATCGTCGGCATGGAGGAGGGAATATTCCCCGGAATGCAGACGATACTCTATGAGCCGGAGAATATCGAGGAGGAGCGCAGACTCGCCTATGTCGCGATAACGCGTGCGAAGAAGAAGCTTTATATCTCCAGCGCATCAACGCGAATGCTCTACGGCATGACGAACCGCAACCGCCCGTCGAGATTCGTTGAAGAGATACCCGAGGAGCTGCTCGATAAAAAGGGCGCAAGACCGATGTCTTATCAGACCCACGGCATCCCACAGCAGCGTTCCGCAGGGCAGGGAAGCTCGTCGAGAGGATTTTCAAAGATTTCATCTCAGTCACCCGCAAGAGCGTCGAATTCAATCCCGTCGAAGCCCGCTTACAGCTTCTCCGCTTCGTCCGGCTTCTCCGGCGCGGGCGCGAAAAAGCCCGCCGCCGCGGCGCAGAGCTATTCCGTCGGCGAGACAGTCAAGCATAAGGCATACGGCACGGGCGTGATACTCAGTATGCAGAAAATGGCGAACGATACCATGCTCGAGATAGCCTTTGAAAAAGTCGGCACAAAGAAGATAATGGCGAACTACGCCAAGCTTGAAAAAGTATAAAAATTATAATAAACCCCGGTCAGTGCATTTGATTCTGC
>ULPV01072306.1_pt1 | contig 14052 bp, 10 predicted proteins | sample 1953831 | NCBI WGS metagenome assembly ULPV01 (sample SAMEA4835638, study PRJEB28245) | human gut metagenome | biome: gut microbiome; material: fecal sample | place: Denmark | collected 2008 | reverse complement strand
GCGGTAGCTGAGCAGCCCGATGGCGCGGGCGGCCGCAAGCCCCGCCATCGCGGCATCGTCGCGCGGCTCGCCGAACGACGCATCGGCCTCGATGGCCATGCGCTGCGTCTCGTCGATGGCGATGCTCCACGGCGAAGCCTTCGCCGCCGTGGCGATCAGGATCAGTTTCCGGATGCGCTGCGGCTCCTCGACAGCCCACTCCACGGCCTGGAACCCGCCCACGGAGCTGCCGATGAGCGTGTCGATCGTCCCGATGCCGAGGGCGTCGGCCAGCAGGCGGTGCGCATGCACCATGTCGCGGATCGTGAAGGGCGGGAAATCCCGGTAATAGGGACGCCCCGTCGCGGGATTCACGTGCAGAGGCCCCGTCGTGCCGTAGTGCGAGCCGAGGATGTTGGCGCAGACGACGTAGTGGCGCGCCGGATCGAGGAAGCGCCCCGCCTCGACCGTGTGGGGCCACCAGTCGGCCACGTCCGAATTGGCCGTCAGGGCGTGGCACACCCAGACGACGTTGTCGCGCGCGGCGTTCGGCGTGCCGTAGGTGTGGTAGGCAATGCGCAGCTCGGGCAGCGTGTGGCCCGTCTCGAGGCGGAACGGGCCGGAGTGTGTGTAGACCTGGGCTTCCATTATCCGACGTGTGTGAAGGCCTGTTCAAAATCCTCGATCAGATCGTCCGGGTCCTCCAGCCCCGGCGAGATGCGCAGCAGCGTCGGCGTGATGCCCGCGGCCGCGAGGTCCGCCTCGCCGAGCTGCTTGTGGGTGGTCGACGCCGGGTGTGTGACGACGGTGATCGAATCGCCGATCATGGTCATGTTCGCCGCCAGATGCAGCGACTCGACGAAGCGCACGGTGCTCTCGAGCGTCCCCCTGAGTTCGATGGCGAAGACGGCCGACGAGCCGAAACGGTAGTATTTGCGGGCGTTTGCACAGCTCGGGTGCGAGTCGAAACCCACGAAGCTCACGCGCTCGACCTTCGGGTGGTTGCGGCAGTATTCGGCAAGCTTCCAGGTCGATTCGACCTCGTGGCGGACGCGCAGCGAGAGGGTCTCGAGCCCGAGCAGCATCAGGTAGGAGTCGAACGGCGAGGGGCAGCAGCCCAGGTCGCGGAGCCCGTCGACGCGGCACTTGACGATGAAGGCCGCGCGGCCGAACGCCTGGTGGAGGTTCAGCCCATGGTACCCCTCCGACGGACCGTCGATCTGCGGAAACTTGCCGTTCGACCAGTCGTAGTTGCCGCCATCGACGATCACGCCGCCCATGGCCGTGCCGTGGCCGTTGATCCACTTCGTCGCGGAGTCCACGACGATGTTCGCGCCCCAGCGGAAGGGGTTGCAGAGGTAGCCCGCCGCGCCGAACGTGTTGTCGACGACGAAGGGGATGTCGCGCTGCCGGGCCAGCGCTCCCAGCCCTTCGAGGTCGGGTACGGCGCAGGTCGGGTTGCCCATGCTCTCGACGTAGAGTGCCCGCGTGCGGCCGTCGATCAGCTGCCCGAACGCCTCGGGGGTCTCGGCCGGGGCGATGCGGCAGTCGATGCCGAGGTTGCGCAGCGTGATGCGGAACTGGTTGTAGGTGCCGCCGTAGAGGTGCGGCGAGGTGACGATGTTGTCGCCCGCCGAGGCCAGTGACAGCACCGTCAGAAGGATCGCCGACATGCCCGACGAGACGGCCAGTGCTCCCACCCCGCCGTAGAGCGCCGCGATGCGCTGCTCGAAGGCCGAGGTCGTGGGGTTTTGCAGGCGTGTGTAGATGTTGCCCGCCTCGCTCAACTCGAAGAGCCGCGCGGCGTGGTCGCAGCTGCGGAAGCGGTAGGCCGCCGTGGGATAGATCGCCACGCCGCGGGCTCCGGTGGGCTCGTCGGGCGTGAGGCCCGCATGGACCTGCAAGGTTTCGTAACGGTAGTTTTTCTGTTCCATCTGTTGCATCTGTTTTTTGGGGAAATTCATAAAAAAATCCGGCATCGCAGGACGCCGGATTGACTTTTCATGTACGTGAAAGGGCTACACCCGGCGGAGTCGGCTGCACATGCACATCATACCCATCATCATGCCGCGAAGCATGCTGTTTGCCGGAATATATGTCATCGTGTTGTGCACCGTCGGTCGGGTTTCGTTGTTGCAAAGATAGTATTTTTTTGCCGGATTGTGCCTTACGGCGAAAAAAAATCCGCAGGCGTCGGCCTGCGGATTTTCATTCCGGCGGATCGGGATACGCTTCCGTGCCCTTCTGTCCGCCGTTTTGTCCTGCCGGAAACTATCGTCTCCGGTCGATGAGTTCGATACCCTCACGGGTTGCGGCCCCGCGCAGGATGATCTTGCAGAAGAGGCGGATGCCGTCCCGGTTCGTGTGGTTGAGCCGGAGCTCCAGAATCGTGCCGAGCAGCTGTTCGGCAAAACCTCTTGCGTCGATCTCCCGGAGCAGCAGCCCCTCTTCGCGGCAGCGTTCCAGGTCCTCGGTCAGCTCGCGGATCCAGAATTCGCGGTGTTCGTCGTAGTGCTCCGCGAAGACCACCTTGCGGCGGATGTCCGTCAGGAAGCTGTACTCGACCTTGCAGAGGATGTCGATGTACTCGTTCATGAGCTTCAACGCCTTCTGCAGCGAGTTGCCGCTGCGCCGTTTCCGGCACTCGATGATGTGCTGCTGCTGGCGCAGGCTCATGTCGTCGAGGCAGGCGCTGACCAGGTCGTTCTTGTCGGCGAACATCTCGTAGAGGGTGCGTTTGGAGATGCCGAGCGTCTGGGCGATCTCATCGACCCGCACGGCCCGGATGCCGTTGCGGGTGATGAGCTCCTGCGTCGCGCGGATGATCTCGTCCCGTGTCGCTCCCCGCTTCATTACTTCTCCTCCTGCGTAAGGTCACGGCCACCGCCGAGAGCCTGATAGAGGTTCACGATGCCCTGTATCTCGTCGAACTGGTCCGATACCTGCGACAGCCGTGCCGAGAGCAGCGACTGCTGGGCGGTCAGGACCTCCAGGTAGGTTGTCGAACCGTGCTGCATGAGCAGCTCCGTGCTGACGACGGCGCGCTCGAGCGCCTCGATCTGCTGCATGCGCAGGTCGGTCTTGGCGCGGGCCGACTGGCACTGCGTCAGGGCGTTGTTCACCTCCGCGCCGGCGTTGAGCAGCGCCTGCTGGAACGAGAGCAGCGCCTCCTGCTGCTGGGCCTTGGCGATCTGCACGCGCGCCCGGTTGGCGTTGGCGTTGAAGATCGGCTGCAGGAGCGATCCGGCGACGTTCCAGAGCAGCTTGCCCGGGTTGACGATGCCGGCGCCGCTGCTGTTCGTCCAGCCGAGCGAACCGCTCAGCGTGATCGAGGGATAGAGTGCCGAACGGGCCTCACTCGTGGCGTAGTAGTACTGCATGAGCGTATACTCGGCCGAGCGGATGTCGGGACGGTTCGAGAGCATCTGCAGGGGCACGCCCACGGCGAGGGTCTCGGGCAGCTGCTGCGCCTCGAGCCTGCCGCGGCCGATCTCGTGCGGCGCTTCGCCCAGCAGCGAGCAGAGGCTGTTTTCGGTCTGCGTGCGCTGGTAGGCCAGATCGTGCAGCGAAGCCTCGATCGAGAGCGTGTTGGCCTCGTACTGGGCCACGCCCGCCTCGTTGGTCATGCCCGCATCCTTCATGTCGCGCATCATCACGACACTCTGGCGCCACTTGGCAGCGGTCTCTTCGGTGATCTCATACTGGCTGTCGAGCATTAGCAGCGTGTAGTAGAGGTTGGCGACACTGGCGATCAGCTGCGTCTTCACGGCCTGCTCGTACTCCTTGCTCTGCAGGTATAAGGCCTTCGACTTGCGCTTGGCGTTCGTCAGGCCGTTGAAGATGTCGATCTGCCAGCTGGCCGTGACCGGAATCGAGTAGGTCTTCGTCACGGGGCTGTTGTCGAAGCTGCTCAGGCTGCCCTGCGGTGCGAAGTTGAACGACGGCAGGTAGGCCAGCCGCGCCGACTTGAGCGTCGCTTCGGCCTCCTTGATACGCCAGCCTGCCGACTGGAGGTCGGTGTTGTTCTCCAGGGCCCTGCCGATGAGCTCCTGCAGCTGGGGATCGGTGAACATCTCCTGCCAGCGGATGTCGCCCAGGGTCGTCGAGTCGGCCGTCTCGGCCTCGCCGTACAACCCTGCCGTCGTGACCTCCGGGCGGGTATAGGGTTTGTAGATGCCGCAGCCCGTAAACGCGGCTGCCAGGCAGATTATCACGATTTTTTTCATGTTACTCCTCATCTTTCTCTTTTTTGACATCTTCCAGTTCGGCTTGCAGCGACCATTGGGGATCGAGGTCTATTTCCAGCGGTTTGACCTTCTCCTGCAGCGTCTCGAAGACGATGAACAGCGTCGGTACGAGGAACAGCAGCGCCAGCGTGCCGACGATCATGCCGCCGACGACACCCGTGCCGAGCGTCGAGTTACCGTTGGCACCCACACCGCTGGCGACAACCAGCGGGATCATGCCGAAGACGCAGGTGAGCACCGTCATCAGGATAGGACGCAGACGGGCCTTGGCGGCCGAAACGGCGGCCTGCGTGAGGCTCATGCCGGCGCGGCGGCGGTCGGCGGCGTACTCCGTAATCAGGATGGCCGTCTTCGACAGCAGACCGATCAGCATGATGATACCCGTCTGGAGGTAGATGTTGTTCTCCAGTCCCATGATCTTGGCGAAGAGGAACGAACCCATCAGACCGCACGGTACGGCCAGAATGACGGCGAACGGAATCAGGAAACTCTCGTAGAGGGCGCTCAGGATCAGGTAGATCAGCAGGATGCAGATGCCGAAGATGATGGCCGTGTTGTTGGTGGTCTGGGCCTCCTCGCGCGTGATGCCGTCGAATTCAAAGCCGTAGCCTCGCGGCAGCACCTCGGCTGCCACCTCGCGGATGGCCTGGATGGCGTCACCCGACGAGTAACCGTCGGCAGCCGTACCGTTCACGGCAATCGAGTTGTACATGTTGAAGCGGTTGAGCACCTCCGATCCGTATACGCGCGTCAGGTTGACGAACTGGCTCAACGGAGCCATCTCGCCGTTGTTCATGCGCACGAAGACGTTGTTGAGCGACTCGGCGTCGAGACGGTATTTCGGATCGGCCTGCAGGGTCACGTAGTACATCTTCGAGAAACGGTTGATGTTCGAGACGTACTGACCTCCGTAGTAGCCCGAAAGCGTCGAGAGGATCGTGTTCGGCGAGACGCCCGCACGCTTGGCCTTCGCGGCGTCGATGTCCACGAGGTACTGCGGGAAGTTGATGTTGAAGGTCGAGTAGGCGCGCTCGATCTCGGGACGCTGGTTCAGTGCGGCGATGAACTGCAGGTAGATGTTGTAGAAGTCGGTGATCTCTCCGCCGGCCTTGTCCTGCAGGTGCATCGAGAAACCGGTCGACGTACCGTAACCGGCGATCATCGGCGGTGCCACGGCAAAGATCTGGGCATCCTTGATGTCGGCCGTGCGGGCGTAGATCTGTCCGATGACGGCATTCACGGCATCCTCCTTGTCGGGGCGGTCCTCCCAGTTGTTGAGCTTGATGATACACATACCGTAGGAGGAACCCTGACCGGCGATCATGCCGTAGCCGGCCGTCTGCATGAAGTCGTGGATCTGCGGAATATTCTGGATGCGCGAGGCGACCTCCTCCATGACCTTGTGCGTCTCGTTGAGCGACGATCCCGGGGCCGTGGTGACGTTGACCATGATCGTACCCTGGTCCTCATCGGGGACAAGACCCGTCTTGGTGGTGTTCATCAGCACGACCAGCGCACCGAGTGCGAGGACGAGCGTCGACCACATGAGCCACTTGTGCTTGATGAAGAGCAGCACGACGTGCTTGTACTTGCCGATCATGACGCTGAAGGCCGAGTTGAAGGCCTTGCGGAAGCGGGCGGCGAAGTTGTCGCGCATCTCGCCGTTCTCATCCATGTAGGGCTTCAGCAGCAGGGCGCAGAGGGCCGGCGAGAGCGTCAGGGCGTTGATGGCCGAGATACCCACGGCCACAGCCATCGTCAGACCGAACTGCGTGTAGAAGATACCCGACGTACCGCCCATCATCGACACGGGGATGAACACGGCCATGAAGACGAGCGTCGAGGTGATGATGGCCGACGAGATACCCGACATGGCGTCGATCGTGGCCATGTAGGAGGACTTGTATCCCACGTCGAAGCGCGCCTGCACGGCTTCGACGACGATGATGGCATCGTCGACGACTGTACCGATCGCCAGCACGAGGGCGAAGAGCGTCAGCAGGTTGATCGAGAAGCCCGCCACGGCGAGGAACGCGAACGTACCGATGAGCGACACGAGGATCGAGACCGTCGGGATGAGCGTCGAACGAATATCCTGCAGGAAGACGTAGACGACCAGCACGACGAGGATGATGGCCTCGATCAGGGTCTTGATTACCTCGTTGATCGAGGTGTAGAGGAAGTCGTTCACACTTTGCAGGTGGGCGATGGCCACGCCTTTGGGCAGGTCGGCCTCCACTTCGGCCAGCAGGGCGTCGATGTCGTTGACGACCTGCGTGGCGTTCGAGCCGGCCGTCTGGAAGACCATGGCGCTGACGCCCGGGTGTCCGTTGATATAACCCATGAAGGCGTAGGACTCGCGGCCCAGCTCGATGTCGGCGATATCCTTCAGACGGAGCACCTCGCCGTCGGGCAGTGCCGAGATGACGATCTGTCCGAACTCCTCGGGGGTCATCATGCGGCCCTTGTACTTCATCGTGTACTGGAACGTGTTTTCGGAGTTCTCACCCAGCGTACCGGTTGCCGACTCGATGTTCTGCTCGGCCAGTGCCGCGGTGATGTCCGACGGAATGAGCTTGTACTGGGCCATGACGTCGGGCTTGAGCCATACGCGCATCGAGTAGTCGGCGCCGAGCGTGAAGGCCTCGCCGACGCCCTGGATACGCAGGATACGCGGCTCGATGTTGATCTTCAGGTAGTTTGCCAGGAACGTCTCGTCGTAGCTGTCATCGGGGCTGTAGAGCGAGAAGATCTTGACCATGGAGGTCTGACGCTTCATGGTGGTCACACCGATCTGCGTTACCTCGGACGGGAGCTGTCCGGTAGCCGTTGCCACCTTGTTCTGCACGTTCACGGCAGCCATGTCGGGGTCGGTGCCCTGGCGGAAGTAGACGCTGATGCTGGCGCTGCCGACGGCAGCCGACGAAGAGATGTAGGTCATGTCCTCCACGCCGTTGATGGCCTCCTCGAGAGGTACGACGACCGATTTCTGAATGGTCTCGGCGCTGGCGCCCGGGTAGGAGGCGCGGACCATCACCGTCGGGGGCGCGATGTCCGGGTACTGCTCCACGGGCAGCGTCGCAAGGCCGAGAATACCGGCGATGACGATCAGAATGGAGATGACGGACGCCAATACGGGGCGTTCGATGAAATGCTTGAGTGTCATGGGCTATTCCTCCTTTCCGGTTTCGGTTTGCGTGCTATCGGCCGCAGCGGCTGCCGGAGCCTCTTCGGCTGCGGGCTGTGCGGCGCTCTGGCCCTTCGGCACGACGGGCGTACCCTCGCGCAGCAGGCCGACACCCTCGGTGATGATTACGTCGCCGGCTGCGAGACCCGAGAGTACGATGTACTCCTTGCCGTCGGAGATGCTGGCCACCTGTACGGGAGCCGACGAAGCCTTGCCGTCGACGAGTTTGTATACGAAGACCTTGTCCTGCAGCTCGAAGGTTGCGGACTGCGGAATGGCGATGCAATCCTTGTAAAGGGTCGGCAGAATGATGTTGCCGGCGCCGCCGCTGTGCAGCAGACCGCCCTCATTGGGGAATGCGGCGCGCAGCGAGACGGTGCCCGTCGAGGGGTCGATCACGCCGCTGATGGACTCGATGCGGCCCGTCTTGTCGTAGATCGAGCCGTCGTTGAGCCGCAGCTGCACGTCGGGCAGCTGCTTGAGCGTCTGCTCGATCGAGCCGTACTTGCGCGTCATGTCGAGCAGCTGGTTCTCGGTCATCGAGAAGTAGACGTACATCACCGAGTTGTCCGAGACGGTGGTCAGCGGCTGCGGAATCGACGCGCTGACCAGCGCACCGACACGGTACGGCAGCGTGCCGACCACGCCGTTGGCGGGGCTCTTCACGACGGTATAGGAAAGGTTGTTGGCCGCATTGACGCGCTGGGCTTCGGCCTGGGCCAGCTGAGCCTTTGCCGTGAGCAGGTTGTTCTCGGCCGTCGAGAGGTCGAACTGCGAGACGACGTTGCGGGCGAAGAGCTCCTTCTTGCTGTCATAGGTGAGCTGGGCCGTGGCGACGCTGGCCTCGGCGGCAGCAACATTGGCTTCGGCAGTCTGCAGGGCCGCCTTGTAGGGAACCTGGTCGATGATGAAGAGCGTCTGCCCGTTCGATACGCGCTGACCCTCCGTGACGCAGAGCTGGAAGATGGTTCCCGACACCTGCGGATAGATATCGATGTCCTGACGACCGCGGATGGTTGCCGAGTAGTTGCTCGGGATTTCGCGGTCTGTGGTGGAGACGGTCATCACGGCGTATTGGCCGGGACCCATGGCCGTCGGAGCCTGTCCGCACGAAACAACTGCCATGCAGCAGATCATAAGTGCTGCTTTCACAAATGTTTGCTTCATAATTCCTTTCTTTGGTTGTACTAAAAAACTTTTTCAGGTGCAAAAATATTCTAAAAACGCTGACGTTCTACTCTATATTGCGAACAGTGTTGTTGATTTTCGGAACAAAATTCTGCGGATTAACGATTTTATCACTATTTTTGTTCGGAAAAAGAATTGAGTATGTCACAGTTGAATCCGATCATCACGACCCCGGAGGAGCAATTCGTCGTCGGCGAGTCCGATTTCTCCTTTTTCAGCAATCACGCCTGCCGCTGCGAGAGCGGTGCGCTGCTCTTTTGCCGAAACGGCCATGCCAAGGCGGGCGTGAATCAGATTCAGGGCGAGGTGCGCCGCAACACGCTCCTCGTGCTGCGGCCGGGCTGGGTGCTGACGCTCAACGACCGCTCGGAGGATTTCCGGGCCTCCTTCTGCGCCTTTTCGCGGGATCTGTTCGCCGAAGCGGCCTTCCGGCTCGATCCGTCGTTTTTCCGCGAGCTGGGCATGAACCCCATCTCCTATCCGCCGGCGCGGATCGTCGAGGGCATCTCGATCTGGTTCCAGATGGCGGCCTACACCTACCGGGACCGCAACAACATGTTCCGCAATACGATCATCCGCAATCGGCTGCAGAACGTGCTGCTGGAGTTCTACGACAAGATGCAGCGTCTCAATGCGCAGAAGCGGCGCGTCCCCGAGGCGACGACGCGGCAGACGGACCTTTTCCACCGCTTTGTGGCGCTGGTGCACGAACATTGCGCCCGCGAGCGCGAGGTGACCTTCTATGCCGACAGACTCTGCATCTCGACACGCTATCTGTCGACCATCGTGCGCAACATCTCGCACGGCTCGGCCAAGGAGTTCATCGACCGGGCCGTGGTGCTCGAGATCAAGGTGATGTTGCAGTCGACGGACCTCTCGGTGCAGGAGATCGCCTACCGGCTGCGCTTTCCGGACCAGTCCTACCTGGGCCGTTTCTTCAAGAAGCATACGGGCGAATCCCCTACCGAATACCGCAACTCCAAACAGCGGTGATGCCGGTCCATATTATTATTAATAAAAAGGTGTATCCGACATACGCCGGAACGGTTGCCGTGCGTTTTTGGAAGCGGCGGGCCCGTTTTGGAACTCCGTTTGCGGGCCTGCGGAAAGTGATTGCACACAAAACAGTCTACGAACCATGAACAAAGTCATTCTATTCGGTACGCAACCCTACGACCGCGAGTCGTTTGAACAGCTGCGCGACGCCTACGGATTCGACATCTGCTACCATCGCAGCCACCTGAACATCCACAACGTTGTGCTGGCGCAGGGGGCCGATGCGGTCTGCATTTTCGTCAACGACACGGCCGACGCCGAGACCGTGCGGGCGCTTTCGGCGCAGGGCGTGAAGCTCCTGGCGCTGCGCTGTGCGGGCTTCAACAACGTCGATCTGCGCGAGGCGGCCCGCTGCGGCATGCCCGTGGTGCGGGTCCCGGCCTATTCGCCGCATGCCGTGGCGGAGCACGCCGTGGCGCTGCTGCTGGCGCTCAACCGCAAGATACACCGTGCCTACTGGCGCACGCGCGACGGCAACTTCTCGCTGCACGGCCTGCTGGGTTTCGACCTCTACGGCAAGACGGCGGGGATCGTCGGTACGGGGCGGATCGCCCGGGAGCTGATCCGCATCCTCAAGGGGTTCGGCATGGAGGTGCTGGCTTATGACCTCTACCCCGATCCGGAGTATGCCGCGGCGGCGGGCATCACCTATGTCTCGCTCGACGAGCTCTACCACCGTTCGGATGTCATTTCGCTGCACTGCCCGCTGACCGATGCGACGCGCTACATGATCGGCGACGTGGCCATCTCGCAGATGAAGCCGGGTGTCGTGCTCATCAACACGGGCCGCGGGCAGCTGATCCATACCGAGGCGCTGATCGACGGTCTGAAGGAGAAGCGGATCGGCGCCGCGGGGCTGGACGTCTACGAAGAGGAGGCGGCCTACTTCTACGAGGATACCTCGGACCGCATTCTGGATGACGACGTGCTGGCCCGGCTGCTGTCGTTCAACAACGTGATCGTCACCTCGCACCAGGGGTTCTTCACGCGGGAGGCACTGGCCAACATCGCCCATACGACCATGGAGAACCTGCGGGCCTTCTTCGAGGGGCGGCCGCTCGAGAACGAGGTCCGCGCCGACGCACAGCATTGATCCCGCTTCCCTCTCCCAACCTCGCTCCCTCTCCCTTTGGGGCCCGGGCTTCCGCTCGGGAACTGTCCGGGTGCCGGAAACGCCACCGGAGCGGTTTGTGGGCGATGCGGGCCTTGGCCCGACGACCGCATGCGGGGCCGCAGCCGGAGGTATTTCTCCGCTCTGCGGCCCCGCTTCCGGAAAAATGGCAGAAAAAACCGGAATCCGGGACCGTTTTTTTGCCGCATGCCCGTTACTTTTGTCCTGCGAAAGGTCCCGCACGCGGGTATTTTCACTATCTTTATCTTTGCACTGTTCGGATAATCGTTGCCTATGTTACGGAAGATCAGAATCGCGGTCGCCGTCCTCTTTTTCCTCCTTGTGACGCTGTTGTTCCTCGATTTCACGGGGACGCTGCACGTCTGGTTCGGATGGATGGCCCGCATCCAGTTTTTGCCCGCCGTGCTGGCGCTCCATGTCGGAATCGTCGCGGCGCTGGTGCTTCTCACGCTCCTCTTCGGACGTATCTACTGTTCGGTCATCTGCCCGCTGGGCGTGATGCAGGACATCGTGTCGTGGTTTGCCGGCCGGCGCCGCAAGTACCGCTTCCACTACCGTCCGGCCCGCACGTGGCTCCGCTACGGTGTGCTGGTGCTCTTCGTCGCGGCACTCGTCGCGCAGGTGGCCTGGCTTGCGGCACTCATCGCCCCCTACAGCGCCTACGGACGCATCGCCTCGAACCTCTTTGCGCCGCTCTGGCGCTGGGGCAACAACCTGCTGGCCCTGGTGGCCGAGCACTTCGACAGTTATGCCTTCTACACGGTGGATGTCTGGATGAAGGGGCTCGGGACGCTGCTCGTCGCCGCGGTGACCTTCCTCGTGATCGGTGTGCTGGCCTGGCGCGGCGGCCGCACGTGGTGCAATACGATCTGCCCCGTGGGGACGGTGCTGGGTGTGCTGTCGCGCTTCTCGCTCTTCAAGCCGCGCTTCGACGTCTCGAAGTGCAACGGCTGCAAGCTCTGCGCCCGCAACTGCAAGGCGTCGTGCATCAATCCCGAAGCCCACGAAATAGACTACAGCCGCTGTGTTGCCTGCATGGACTGCCTCGAGAGCTGCCGTCAGGGCGCCATCTCCTATACGTGGCGGCGGCAACCCCACTCGGCATCGGAGTCCGCTGCGGGAACGACCGCAGCGAAAGGATCGGTGAAGTCGGCGCGTCCTACGGTGAAGGCTCCGGCCGCCGGAGCCTCCGAAGCAGCTGTCCCGGACCGCTCGCGGCGGCGTTTCCTGGCGGGGCTCGGGACGGTGGCCGTGGCGGCAACGGTCCGTGCGCAGGAGATGAAGGTCGACGGCGGACTGGCCCTGATCGAGGAGAAGAAGATACCCGACCGCGCCACGCCGCTGACCCCGCCGGGATCGTTGAGCGCCCACAACCTGGCGACGCACTGCACGGGGTGTCAGCTCTGCATCTCGGCCTGCCCGAACGGCGTGCTGCGCCCCTCGGGCAAGCTGACCTCGTTCATGCTGCCCGTGATGTCCTACGAACGGGGCTACTGCCGGCCCGAGTGCACCGAGTGTTCGTCGGTCTGCCCGACGGGGGCCATCCGCCCCATCACGCGCGCCGAGAAGTCCGCGACGCAGATCGGCCACGCCGTCTGGATCCGCGAGAACTGCGTGACGCTGCGCGACGACGTGCAGTGCGACAACTGTGCGCGCCACTGCCCGACGGGGGCCATCACGATGGTGAATTCCGTCCCCGACGACCCCTCGTCGCGGCTCATCCCCGTCGTGGACGAGGAGCGCTGCATCGGCTGCGGCGCCTGCGAGAACCTCTGCCCGGCGCATCCGTTCAGTGCCATCTATGTCGAGGGCCATCTGCGCCACCGAACCGTTTAAGCGATCGAAACCATGAAGAAAGAAGAGAAAAAGATAGGCCGCCGGGAGTTCCTGAAGGTGCTGGGCGGCAGCGCGCTGGTTACGTCGGCCGCGATGTACGGCTGTGCCCCGAAGGGGGGCGTGAAACTTGCGGCGCAGGGCGAGGTGCCGACCGAAGGCATGGAGTACCGCACCTCGGCGACGGGCGACCGCGTGTCGCTGCTCGGCTACGGCTGCATGCGCTGGCCGACGTATGAAAAGCCCGCTGCCGACGGCAGCATCATCGACCAGCAGGCCGTGAATGAGCTGGTCGACTACGCCATCGCCCACGGCGTCAACTACTTCGATACGGCGCCCGTCTATGTGCAGGGACAGTCCGAGCGTGCCACGGGCATCGCGCTCAAGCGCCACCCGCGCGACCGATTCTTCATCGCCACGAAGATGTCGAACTTCTCGAACCCCACGCGCGAAAATTCGCTGGCCCTCTACCGCAACTCGTTCAAGCAGCTGCAGGTCGACTACCTGGACTACTACCTGCTGCACTCGGTGGGCGGCGGCAGCGGTCTGGGCACCTTCCGCGAGCGCTTCATCGACAACGGCATACTGGAGTTCCTGCTGCGCGAGCGCGAGGCAGGACGCATCCGCAACCTCGGGTGGTCGTTCCACGGGGCCGTCGAGGTCTTCGACTACCTGCTGGCCATGGGCGTGAAGTGGGATTTCGTGCAGATACAGATGAACTACGTCGACTGGCGCCACGCTTCGGGCCGCAACGTCAATGCCGAATACCTCTACGGCGAGCTGGACAAGCGCGGCATCCCGGTTGTCATCATGGAGCCGCTGCTCGGCGGGCGCCTGTCGCGGCTGAACGACCACCTCGTCGCGCGGCTCAAGCAGCGGCGCCCGACGTCGAGCACCGCGTCGTGGGCCTTCCGCTTTGCCGGCAGCTACCCGCGCGTGCTGACCGTGTTGAGCGGCATGACCTACATGGAGCACCTGCAGGACAACATCCGCACCTATGCGCCGCTCGAGGCGCTGACCGAGGAGGACTTCGCGCTGCTGGAGGATACGGCGCAGCGCATGTTGCAGTTTCCGACGGTCCCCTGCACCGAGTGCCAGTACTGCATGCCCTGCCCCTACGGGCTGAACATCCCGGCGATCTTCGCCCACTACAACCGCTGCGTCAACGAGGGCAACGTCCCGAAGGACGGCCGCGACGAGAACTACGCCCGGGCGCGCCGCGCCTTTCTCGTGGGCTATGACCGCAGCGTGCCGCGCCTGCGGCAGGCCAGCCACTGCATCGGCTGCGGGCAGTGCGTGTCGCACTGCCCGCAGAGCATCGACATCCCCGGGCAGCTGCACCGCATCGACCGCTTTGTCGAGCAGCTGCGCAGCGGCACGCTCTGACGGGGGCGGGAGAAGCAAAAAGACGCGCCGGGCGGCATACCAAC
>ULPV01058989.1_pt1 | contig 14424 bp, 10 predicted proteins | sample 1953831 | NCBI WGS metagenome assembly ULPV01 (sample SAMEA4835638, study PRJEB28245) | human gut metagenome | biome: gut microbiome; material: fecal sample | place: Denmark | collected 2008 | reverse complement strand
GGTCGGCCGACCAGACGTTGTCGTAGGTGCCGTAGATGTAGGGGCTGAAACGCACCGTGTCGGTCGAGCGGCCCGGGATCGTCACCTCCTTCATGTTGAATTCGAGCAGCTTGCCCTGCGGCGAGTAGATGTCGAACCCGACCGTCACGCTCTCGTCGTAGTTGAACGCGTTTCGGGCGATGATCTTCAGGTCGAGCATGCCGAAGCGGCGCCCGGCCGTGTCGGCGACCAGTGCGATCTCGAAGTCGCGGATCGAGCGTTTGTTCTGGTAATAGAGGTAGCTCCCGGAGAAGGCCTCGCGCGTCGTCGGCGCGGTGTTGATGCGTTCGGCGCCGCTGTCGCGCAGCTCCAGCCGGATGTCGTTCGTCCCCTGCCGGATGCACTCCGTGAGGTCGAACTCCGCCGGGGTCGAGGGGTCCTCGACGCGCGCCACCTCGCAGTCGTTGACCCGCAGCGTGTAGGCCGAGCGGACATTCTCAAGGTGCAGGCCGACGACCCCGTCGGTCCAGACATAGGGGATGTCAACGCGCTGCCCGACGACGAACGAGCGGTCCGAAGCGGAGACCATCCCGGGGCTGAAGTCGATCGTGTGGCCCGATTTCGCGCGGTCGCCCCGCTCGGCGTCCCGGCGCAGGTCGTAGGGTACGGCCTCGGTGCGGAAGATGCGGCCGGCCTCCTGGGCTGCGGCGCCTGCCGCCGCAAGGAGTGCCGCAAGGAGCAATATCGTTCGTTTCATTGCGTGCATTCGTTTGGGATCGGACAAAGGTACTTTTTTTTTGCCAAATCGCAAATAATAACTAACTTTGTCAATTCGGAAAACCTTGCATGTGCAACAAATACAAAATCGATCATACATGAAAACGCCGAGAATTGCTGAGATTCTGAAGTCGGGTGCCGTCGACACCGACATTGTCGTCAAAGGTTGGGTGCGCACGAAGCGCGGCAACAAGAACGTGGCCTTCATCGCCCTGAACGACGGGTCGTGTGTGGGCAACATCCAGGTGGTCGTGGACCTGTCGAAGATCGCCGAGGAGCAGCTCAAGCCCGTTACGACGGGCGCCTGCATCCGTGTCGACGGACGGCTCGTGGCTTCGCCCGGGGCGGGGCAGGGCGTCGAGGTGCAGGCCGAGCGCATCGAGATCTACGGCACGGCCGATCCCGATACCTACCCCCTGCAGAAGAAGGGCCATTCGCTCGAGTTCCTGCGTGAGATCGCCTATCTGCGTCCCCGCACCAATACGTTCGGCGCGGTCTACCGCATCCGCCACGCCATGGCGTGGGCCATCCACGAGTTCTTCCACAAGAACGGCTTCTACTACTTCCATACGCCGATCATCACCGCGTCGGACTGCGAGGGTGCCGGCGCCATGTTCCAGGTAACGACGCTCGATCTGAACAACCTGCCCCGCACGGAGGATGGCCGGGTCGACTACACGCAGGACTTCTTCGGCAAGTCGTGCAACCTGACCGTCTCGGGCCAGCTCGAAGGTGAGCTGGGCGCCCTGTCGCTGGGCCGCATCTACACGTTCGGCCCCACGTTCCGCGCCGAGAACTCCAATACGCCGCGCCACGCCTCGGAGTTCTGGATGATCGAGCCCGAGGCCGCCTTCTACGACCTGGAGGACAACATGGAGCTGGCCGAGGCGTTCCTCAAGTACCTGATCCAGTATGCGCTGGACAACTGCATGGAGGACCTCGAGTTCCTGAACAAGATGTGGGACAAGGAGCTGCTCGACCGCCTGCGCTTTGTCGTGGATCACGACTTCAAGCGGCTGGAATACACCGAGGGCATCGAGATTCTGAAGGCTTCGGGCCGCAAGTTCGAGTTCCCGTGCGACTGGGGCTGCGACCTGCAGTCGGAGCATGAGCGCTACCTGGTCGAGGAGCACTTCAAGCGTCCGGTAATCCTGATCAACTACCCCAAGCAGATCAAGGCCTTCTACATGAAGCAGAACGACGATGGCAAGACCGTGCGCGCGATGGATGTCCTCTTCCCGAAGATCGGCGAGATCATCGGCGGCTCGGAGCGCGAGGCCGACTACGGCAAGCTCTCGGCCCGCGTCAAGGAGCTGGGCATGAACGAGAAGGATATCTGGTGGTACCTCGACACGCGCCGCTGGGGATCGGCTCCCCACTCGGGCTTCGGCCTGGGCTTCGACCGCCTGCTGATGTTCGTGACCGGACTGATGAACATCCGCGACGTGCAGCCCTTCCCGCGCACGCCCCTGCACGCCGACTTTTAGCCGTGTACCCCCCCCCGGACCCGAATCGATGAAGAGACCAAATTGGAATGCTGCAATTCTTAATTTGGACCCCGCTTTATGGCAATCAATCAGAAACAGGTACTTTCGCTGCAACAGAAGCTCTCTCCGCAGCAGATTCAGATGATCAAGCTGCTCGAGCTGCCCACCGTGCAGCTCGAACAGCGCATCAAACAGGAGATCGAGAACAACATCGTGCTGGAAGAGGAGGAGCGCAGGACGGAGGACGAGGAGCAGCAGCCCCAGGAGATCTCCGTCGACGAGTACCTGCGCGAGGATGAGACCCCCTCGTACAAGAGCCGGATCAACAACTACTCGAAGGACGACAAGCAGCGCCCGGTCTACCTCACCGAGGGACGCTCGCTGCAGGAGTACCTCATCGAGCAGCTGGGCTACCGCAACCTTCCCGAGCGCGAGCAGCGGCTGGCCGTCTACCTGGTCGGCAGCCTCGACGAGGACGGCTACCTGCGGCGCGATCTGGAGTCGGTGGCCGACGACATCGCCTTTACGGTCGGCATCGAAACCACGGCCGCGGAGCTCGAACGGGTGCTGGGCGTGATCCACGAGCTGGAGCCCGCGGGCGTCGGGGCGCGCAACCTGCAGGAGTGTCTGCTCCTGCAGATGGATCAGCTGCCGTCCGACACGCCGGCACGGCGCCTGGCCCGCCGGATTCTGACCTCCTATTTCGACGAGTTCGTCAAGAAACACTACGAGAAGCTCATCGCGCGGCTGCAGGTCTCCGAGGAGGAGTTCCGCGAGGCGATCGCCGAAATTAGGCACCTGTCGCCCAAGCCCGGGAACCTCTATGCCGAGGGGGGCACCGATACGACGCCCTACATCATCCCGGACTTCATCCTCGACTACCAGGACGGCCGCTTCCAGCTCTCGCTCAACTCCTACAACGTCCCCGAGGTGCGGATCAACCGCCGCTACGTGGAGATGATCCGCGACATGGTCGGCCCCGACGGCAAGGTGCGCGAGAAGGACCGCGACGCCGTACAGTTCGTCAAGAGCAAGATCGACTCGGCCAAGTGGTTCATCTCGGCCATCAAGCAGCGCCACGACACGCTCATGCGCACGATGCAGACGATTCTCGACTACCAGCAGGAGTATTTCAAGGACGGCGACCGCTCGAAGCTGCGTCCGATGATCCTCAAGGACATCGCCGACCGCACGGGGCTCGACGTCTCGACCATCTCGCGCGTCGTGAACAGCAAGTACGTGCAGACGCAGTTCGGCATCATCCTGCTCAAGTCGCTCTTCTCGGAGGCCATGCAGACCGAGTCGGGCGAGGAGGTGTCGAGCTATGAGATCAAGCACATTCTGCAGGAGTGCATCGACGAGGAGGACAAGCGCCATCCGCTGACCGACGAGACGCTCATGGACATCCTCAATGCCAAGGGATACCGCATCGCGCGGCGCACGGTGGCCAAGTACCGCGAGATGCTCGGCATCCCCGTGGCGCGCCTGCGCAAGCAAATCTGACGATGAACAACTACAAGAAGAACCTGGCCCACGGACTCTCGTGGGTGCTGCACCCCTTCGTTCTGCCGCTCTACATGATCGTCGTGCTGCTGACGCTGACCGTCTTTGCGCACTATTCGACCGGGGTGAAGTGCTATCTGCTCTGGGTGGTCGTCCTCTATGCGATCGTCATCCCGGCGCTGTCGCTCGGCGTGCTGCGCTCGCTGGGCCGCATCTCGAGCTACCGGGTCGACGAGCGGCGCGAGCGGTTGCTGCCGCTGCTCATCGGGGCGATCTGCTATGTGCTCTGCGCCATTACGATCGCCCGGATCCCCTCGGCCGCTTTCCTGCGCAAGTTCATGCTCGCGGCGGCCTGCTGCGAGGTGATGTGCCTCGTCGTGTCGGGCTACTGGAAGATCAGCCTCCACCTGACGGGCATGGGGGCCGTCGTGGCGCTGCTCGTGGTGATGAACATCCTGGGCGTGGGCAACATGATGATCCCGCTCATGGTGGCGATCCTGCTTGCGGGCGCCCTGGCTTCGGCGCGCCTCTACCTCGGCTGCCACAACGCCGCGCAGGTCCTCGCGGGCTTCTGCGGCGGCTTCGTCGTCACCGTGCTGGCGGTGCTGTTCCTCTGATCCCGGGCCTCCGCGCGGAGAGCTCCTCCCCGTATTATTATGGCAAAGGCCTCCGCTGCGGCGGAGGCCTTTGCCCGATTTGGCGGTGCCCGGTTGCCGTCGGGCGGCCGCTATACGCATCCCTGCGCCAGCATGGCGTTGGCCACCTTCATGAAGCCGCCGATGTTGGCCCCCGCGACGTAGTTGACGTAGCCGTCCTCCTGCGTGCCGTAGCGCACGCACACTTCGTGGATGTTGCGCATGATGGCGTGCAGGCGTTCGTCGACCTCCTCGGGCGTCCACGTCAGGCGCATGGAGTTCTGGGTCATTTCGAGCCCCGAGGTGGCCACGCCGCCGGCGTTGGCCGCCTTGCCCGGGGCGTAGAGCAGGCGGTGCTGCTGGAAGATGCGGATCGCCTCGGGCGTAGAGGGCATGTTGGCCCCCTCGACCACGCAGCGGCAGCCGTTGTCGACGAGCATCTGCGCCTCGTCGCCGTTCAGCTCGTTCTGCGTGGCGCACGGCATGGCGACGTCGCATGCGATGCCCCACGGGCGCTGCCCGGGGTGGTAGGTTGCCGACGGGTAGCGGTCGGCGTATTCGCGGATGCGGCCGCGGTAGATGTTCTTGAGCTCCATGACGTAGTCGAGTTTCGCGGCGTCGATCCCTTCGGGATCGTGGATGAAGCCCGACGAGTCGGAGAGCGTCACCACGCGGGCTCCGAGCTGCGTGGCCTTCTGGCAGGCATACTGGGCGACGTTGCCCGAGCCGGAGATGCAGACCCTCTTGCCGCGCAGGCTCTCGCCGCGCGTTGCGAGCATCTCCTCGGCGAAGTAGCAGGTGCCGTATCCCGTCGCCTCGGGCCGCAGCGGGCTGCCGCCCCAGTCGCGCCCCTTGCCCGTAAGCGTGCCGGAAAACTCGTCGCGCAGCCGCTTGTACTGCCCGAAGAGGAAGCCGATTTCGCGCCCGCCGACCCCGATGTCGCCGGCCGGAACGTCCGTATCCTGCCCGATGTGGCGATGCAGCTCGGTCATGAACGACTGGCAGAACTTCATCACCTCGTTGTCGGACTTGCCCTTGGGATTGAAGTCCGAGCCGCCCTTCGCACCGCCCATGGGCAGGGTCGTGAGGCTGTTCTTGAAGGTCTGCTCGAAGGCGAGGAACTTCAGGATCGAGAGGTTTACCGAGGGGTGGAAGCGCAGACCGCCCTTGTAGGGGCCGATGGCGCTGTTCATCTGGACGCGGTAGCCGCGGTTGATCTCGATCTCCCCCTGGTCGTTGAGCCACGGCACGCGGAAGATGACGATGCGTTCGGGCTCGGCGATGCGTTCCAGAATCTTCATCTTCCGCAGCATGGGGCTGGCTACGATGTGCGGGGCCAGCGATTCGGCCACCTCGCGGACAGCCTGGTGGAACTCCGGTTCTGCGGGATTGCGGGCGATGAGCCGGTTCATGAACTCATCGACGTACTGACGGGCCTGTTCGTTCATAATGTCAATTTTTAGGGATTGGATTGTTTGGTTTGCTTCTCCAAATTTAAGATTTGTTCCGCGGTTTTGCAAATCCTTTAATAATTTCGTAAAATATCTTATTATCCATCCCTGCCGCGTTTGCTTACGATCCGCTCGGGCGGTCGGCCGGACGAAGGCCGATCCGTAATAAAAAATGACGGATCCGCGAGGAATCCGTCAGGAAAAAATTTTTTGAAAAAATTTCATGCGGGAGGCTCCCGCTCCGCACTATTTCGTGAAGGCGAAGCCGACGTAGGCGTTGTCGTACTGCGAGAGGAGCGTCGCGGCGGCCGACAGCGTATCGAGGTTGCTGCTCTCGATCTTGTCGCCCACCTGCTGGACGATCTCCATGAGCCGTTTGACGGGGAAGACGATCGTCAGTTCGCTGCCGTTCAGGTAGGCGTGGCTCGGCACGGCGCCCAGCGAGAGCTTGCCGTTGGCCAGGCTGAAGGTGATGTCGTGGCTCTCGGCGTCGAACTGGTAGGTGCCCTCGATCTTGTGGGTGCCGAACGCCGCGGTGACTGTCTGCTTCTCCCTGGTGAAGGTGAGCGTCCCCTGACCGGTCGTGAGTCCGACCCTGGCGTAGATCTTGGCAAGCTGGTCGACGATCAGCGTCTCGATGAACGAGCCGCCGAAGCTGGCCGCGAGCCCTTCGCCCTCGAACTTCACGCTCGGCTGGGTGTAGGTCCACGTGCCGTAGAGGGCCATTTCGGTCAGTTTGCCGCCCGTGGCCTTGTCCACGGCGGTCGTGGCGCCCTTCTTCAGGGCGTCGAGCCAGTTCTGCGCCTGCACGCCCGGGATGGCGAGCGCGAGCACGGCGAAAAGTGCGAGAATCCGTTTCATGTTCATGTTTGTCAAAGTGTTTCCATTTCGCGCATCCACGCTGCGGCCGAGGCATCCGAAGGCATGCGCCAGTCGCCGCGCGGCGAGAGGGTCAGCGTGCCGACCTTCGGGCCGTCGGGCATGGCCGAACGCTTGAACTGTTGCGAGAAGAAGCGGCGCACGAAGGTGCGGAGCCATTTGAGAATCGTCGCCCGGTCGTAGCTGCCGCGGAAGGCCTGCTCGGCCAGGAAGAGCGTCTTGGCGGGTCCGTATCCCGCGCGGACGAGGTTGTAGAGGAAGAAGTCGTGCAGCTCGTAGGGCCCGACCAGATCCTCGGTCTTCTGCGCGATGTGCCCCTGCGCATCGGCGGGCAGCAGTTCGGGGCTCACCGGCGTGTCGATGATGTCGAGCAGCGTGGCGCGCGTCGCCGCGTCGCGCTCGGTGTCGGCGACCCACTTGACGAGGTGGCGCACCAGCGTCTTGGGAATCGAGGCGTTGACGCCGTACATCGACATCTGGTCGCCGTTGTAGGTTGCCCAGCCCAGCGCCAGCTCCGAGAGGTCGCCCGTGCCGATGACCAGCCCGCCCTCCATGTTGGCCACGTCCATGAGAATCTGCGTGCGCTCGCGCGCCTGGCTGTTCTCGTAGGCCGCCGAGCGGTCCCCGGGGTCGAGCCCGATGTCGCGGAAGTGCTGCATGCAGGCGTCGCGGATCGGAATCTCGCGCACCGTGACGCCCAGCCCGCGCATCAGCTCCAGCGCGTTGCGGTAGGTGCGGTCCGTCGTGCCGAAGCCCGGCATCGTGATGCCGATGATCCCCGTGCGGTCGAGCCTCAGCTTGTCGAACGTGCGCACCGTCACGAGCAGCGCCAGCGTCGAGTCCAGCCCGCCCGAGATACCCACGACGGCGCACTTGCAGCCCGTGTGGTCGAGCCGCCGCGCCAAGCCGTGCGACTGGATCTGGAAGATCTCCTCGCACCGTTCGCTGCGGTGCCGCTCGTCCTGCGGAACGAACGGCATGGGGTCGATGTCGCGGTCGAGCGCCGCGGCGCGCAGCCCCTCGGGAATCTCCATCTCGATGACCGTGTTCTCGGTCGACGAGGCGTTCAGGCGGAACGAGGTGTTGCGGCGCCGTTCGTGGTCGATGCGTTCGATGTCGAGGTCGGCGACGAGCAGCTGCTCGTCGAGCTGAAAGCGCGGCATCTCGCGCAGGATGCGGCCGTTCTCGGCGATGAGGCCGTTGCCGGCGAAGACCAGGTCGGTCGAGGACTCGCCGAAGCCCGCCGAGCAGTAGACGTAGCCTGCGATGGTGCGGGCCGACTGCTGGGCCACGAGCTGCCGCAGGTAGGCGTGCTTGCCCACGGCCTCGGGCGAGGCAGAGAGGTTGAAGATTACCTTCGCGCCGTTGAGCGCCAGTTGCGACGAGGGCGGAATGGCCGCCCAGAGGTCCTCGCAGAGCTCTACGCCGAACTCCGTGCCGTTGACCTCGAACGTGAGGTCGGCGCCGAAGTCGGCTTGCTGGCCTGCCACGACGATCTGCTCATCGCTGATGCCGGCGCCCGAGGCGAACCAGCGGTTCTCGTAGAACTCCGAGTAGTCGGGGATGTAGCTCTTGGGTACGACGCCCAGCACGCGGCCCTGCGTGAAGACCGCGGCGCAGTTGTAGAGCGTCGAGCCGTGGCGCAGGGGGATGCCGGCGATGAGTGTCAGAGGCAGCTTGCGCGTTGCGCGCATGAGCTCCCCGAAGGCTTCGTCCGCCGCGTCGAGCAGCGAGCCGTGCAGCAGCAGGTCGCCGCACGTGTAGCCCGTCAGGGCGAGTTCGGGGAAGACGACGATCTCCACGCCGCGCTGCGCCGCCTCGTCGGCCAGTGCCGCGAGGCGCGAGGCGTTCCAGGCGCAGTCGCCGACCTTCACGCGCGGCACCGCGGCCGCCACTTTCAGAAATCCGTAGTTGTCCATGTCGTATGGTGCTTGTGCATGCGGCGGCGGAGGCTGTGCGCCGCCGTCCGCCGCATGGGTTGTGTCCGGCCTACTCGGCCCAGAGCTGCGCGAGGTTCAGGATCACCTGCTCGGCCTTGCGCATGGTCGTGAGCGAGCAGTACTCGAATTTGCCGTGGAAGTTCATGCCGCCGGTAAAGAGGTTCGGGCAGGGCAGCCCCATGAACGAGAGGCGTGCGCCGTCCGTACCGCCGCGGATGGGCCTGACGAGGGGTTTCACGCCGGCCTGCTCCATCGCCCGCAGGGCCTTGTCGATCACCTGCGGGTGCGGCTCGACCATCTTGCGCATGTTGAAGTACTGGTCCTTGAGCGTGAGCGTCAGCACGCCGTCGCCGTACTTCTTCTTGAGCAGGTCGACGACGGCCCACATGAAGACCTTGCGCTGCTCGAAGCGGTTGCTGTCGTGGTCGCGGATGATGTAGCTCATCGAGGCCTTCTCGACCGTGCCGTTCAGTCCGACGCAGTGATAGAAGCCCTCGTAGCCCTCGGTGTACTGCGGACGCTCGGCCGCGGGCAGCAGCGCCTGCAGCTCGCATGCCACGTCCAGCGCGTTGATCATCTTGTTCTTGGCATAGCCCGGGTGGACGTTGCGGCCCTGAATCTCGATCTTGGCGCTCGCGGCGTTGAAGTTCTCGTATTCGAGCTCACCCTCCATGCCGCCGTCCACCGTGTAGGCGAAGTCGGCGCCGAAGGCCTTGACGTCGAAGAAGTCCACGCCGCGCCCCCCCTCCTCGTCGGGCGTGAAGCCGATGCGGATCTTGCCGTGTCGGACCTCGGGGTGGGCCATCAGGTACTCCGCGGCGGTCATGATCTCGGCCACGCCGGCCTTGTCGTCGGCGCCGAGCAGCGTCGTGCCGTCGGTGTGGATAAGCGTGTGGCCCTTGAAGAAGGCCAGCTCGGGAAACTCCTCGACGCGCATCGTCAGGTGGCCGTTGAGCACCAGATCGCCGCCGTCGTACTCCTCGACGATGCGGGGCTTGACATCCTTGCCGCTCATGTCGGGCGACGTGTCGACGTGGGCGATGAAGCCGATGACCGGGGCGTTCTCATACCCCTTCGAGGCGGGCACCGTGCCCATGACGTAGCCGTATTGGTCCATCGTCACCTCGGTCATGCCCAGCGTCAGCATCTCGTCGCGCAGGGCCTCGAGCAGCACCTTCTGCTTCTCGGTCGAGGGGAAGGTCTCACTCTCCTCCGACGACTGCGTGTCGTAGGAGACGTATTTCAGAAATCTCTCTTTCAGGTCCATATCCTTGTTGTTTTTATTGAATTTTCGTTGTTGTTGCGTGTCCGGCCGCCGTTTTCATGTTTCACGGCGTGCCGCCGTCTTTGCAAATCCGCTCCGCTCCAAACCCCTCCCGAGGGAGGGCTTGCCGCATGGCGGGCCGGTTCGTTCCACTTCCTGCATGGTCGGCCTCGGAGTGCGTCCTGCCGCGGAAACGGCGCTTTTGGTAAATCCGGTGTGCCGTTGACGCATTTTCAGCGCATATTTTCGTCTGCGGGCATCGTTACTCCTCCTTTTTCGCGCGCAGCGTGTGCCAGGTGAAGTAGCCGATGATTGCCACGTACATCGCAAGGCCCACCCACTCGGCGGCGTTCGATGCGGCCCAGTCGGAGAGGTACCAGTCGACCTCGGCGAACTTCAAGAGGGCACTTACCACACCCATCAGTGCACCGCCGGCGATGAAGCCCGAGGCGATGAGCGTGCCGCGGTCGAAGCGTGCCTTGTTCAGGGCGGCATCCTTCGAGCGGGTGGAGACGAACCAGGCGACCAGACCGCCGACGACCAGCGGGGCGTTGAGCTCCATCGGGATGAACATGCCCAGCGCGAAGGCGAGAGCCGGGACGCCGATGGCCGTGAGCACCAGCGCGAGGGCTGCGCCGCAGAAGTAGAGCATCCACGGGGTCTGGCCTCCGGTCATCAGCGGCTGGATGACGGCCGCCATGGCGTTGGCCTGCGGAGCCACGAGCGCCCCTTCGCCGACGAATCCGAAGGTCTTGTTGAGGATAATCATCACGCCGGCAACCGTGGCCGCGGAGACGAACGTGCCGAGGAACTTCCAGATCTCCTGCTTGCGGGGCGTCGTGCCGAGCCAGTAGCCGATCTTCAGGTCGGTGATGAAGCCGCCGGCCATCGAGAGGGCCGTGCAGACCACGCCGCCGATGATAAGCGCGGCGGTCATGCCCGTCGTGCCGCTCAGGCCCACCGAGACGAGGATGAGCGACGAGAGGATGAGCGTCATGAGCGTCATGCCCGAAACGGGGTTCGTGCCGACGATGGCGATGGCGTTGGCGGCCACCGTGGTGAAGAGGAAGGCGATGACGAAGACGATGAGCAGCGCCGTGACGGACTGTACCCAGCCGTCGAGCAGTCCGAAGTGGAAGAAGACGAAGACGCAGACGAGCGTCGAGATGAGGATCGTCAGGATGCGCTTCATCGTCAGGTCGCGCTGCGTGCGCTCCGTGGCGGCTGCGGCGCCCTTGCCGCTGCCGAACTCCGAGACGGCGAGCCCGACGGCCTGGCGGATGATCTTCGACTGGCGGACGATGCCGATGATGCCGGCCATGGCGATGCCGCCGATGCCGATCGGCTTGCCGATGAAGGCGTAGAGGTTTTCGGCCGTGAGCAGGGCCGAGGGGGCGGCCAGCAGCTTCTCATTCGTCACGCCGAGCAGCGAGGCCAGCGCCGCGGGATCGAGCGCCTGGGCCAGCGAGCCGACCACCGGCACGATGACGAACCACACGAGGCACGAGCCTGCGGTGATGATCATGGCGTACTTGAGTCCGATGATGTATCCCAGACCGAGCACGGCGGCCGAGGTGTTCAGGCCGAAGACCACCTTGAACTTGTCGGCCGCAACCTGTCCCCAGGCGCAGATGCGCGTCGAGACGCCCTCGGTCCAGAGGCCGAACGTGCCGACCACGAAGTCGTAGAGACCGCCCACGAGGCCCGCCACGGCGAGTAGCTTGGCCTGGTTGCCGCCCCGTTCTCCGGAGACGAGCACCTCGGTCGTTGCGGTGGCCTCGGGGAAGGGGTACTTGCCGTGCATCTCCTTGACGAAGTATTTGCGGAAGGGGATGAGCAGGACGATGCCCAGCAGGCCGCCGAAGAGCGACGAGAGGAAGACCTGCCAGAAGGCGGCGTCGAGCCCCAGGATGTAGAGCGCCGGGAGGGTGAAGATCGCTCCCGCGACGATCACGCCCGACGAGGCGCCGATCGACTGGATGATGACGTTCTGCCCGAGCATGTTCTTCTTGCCGAGCACCGAGCCCATGCCCACGGCGATGATGGCGATGGGGATGGCGGCCTCGAAGACCTGCCCGACCTTCAGGCCGAGGAAGGCGGCCGCGGCCGAGAAGATGATGGCCATCAGGACGCCCATCGTGACGGAGTAGGGGGTCACCTCGCGCGGTGTCGTCGAGGCGGGCATGACGGGAGTGTACTCCTCGCCGGGTTTGAGTTCGCGGTAGGCGTTCTCGGGCAGTGAGGTCTGGATTTTTTCGGATTCCATGTCTGTATCTGGATTTTCAGGGTTTTTCTGATTCTGGAATGGTTTTCTTTGTCGGGGTGCATCGCCCGGATCGGAAGCCGGTTTTCCGGTTTTCTGGGTTTTCGGTTTTCTGGGTTTTCCGGAGTTCCGGGTGTTCGGCGGGTCGGGTTTGCCGGACAACCGGGGATTCGGAGTCCCGGTTTGCGGTTTTGCCGGTTCCGGCTTCTGTTCCGGTTTCTGCCGCGGCTGCGGGGGAGGAGCTGCTCTTCAGGACCTCTTCGGCCCCCGATGCACCTGGCCCGCCTTCGGGCGCTGTCCGTGATCCGGCTGCGGGGTGCTTCGGATGCTTCACTTCGGGCTTCGGCCGCTCACCTTTTATTTCGGATGCCGTCCGGGGACCGTCTGCCGATTCCGCCGCGAAGTGTCGCCTGCTTCTCTCCTTCCCGGCGGCGTCAGCGGTTGTCGCCGTTGCCCGAGATCAGGTGGCGCTGCATGCGCGAGCGGAGCTTGTCGACGTTCATCTGCGCCACCTCTTCGAGCTCGTAGCCCAGGTCGCGCGAGAGCGTGGCGCAGTACCACAGCACGTCGCCGATCTCCTTGACGATCTCCAGCCGCCGCTCGGGCGTGAACTCCTCGTGGGCGTCGCGGATCACCTTCTTGACCTTGTCGGCCACTTCGCCGGCTTCGCCCGTGAGCCCGAGCGTGGGGTAGATGATGCGGCGGTCGTCGGGATAGATGGCCGTCTCGAGGGCGTGCTGCTGGTATTCGTTGAGTGTCATGATCGGGTAGGAATTTTTATGTTTGTGCAAAAATAGCAAAATATTTGGGAAAACCGTCGCAAAAGCCCCGTTTCGGTTGCGAAACGGGGCTTTTCTGTTGCGCGGAGGCGACTTTGCGGCGGTGTCCGAACGGGACCTGTGGCTGCGGGGTACGGTCACAGACTGCCGAGAAACTCCGTGAGGGTCGGCACGAGCTCCGGAGCGAGGGGCAGCGCCGGGTCGCCGTAGGCCGTGCGGAGCTGCCCTTCGAGGATCGTCTCGGCGCACGCCTTGAGCGTGTGCGCCATGCCGGGGATGATGCACTTCCGGGCATCGCGCCGTGCCGCGGCGAGTGCCTCGGCGTTGTCCGCGGGAACCTGCAGGTCGTTGCCGCCGCCGACAATCAGCACCGGAACCTGCGCCTTGCGCAGCTCCTGCCGCGGGTCGTAGCGCATCTGCGAGATGATGAAGGGTTGCACACCGGAGTTGAAGAGCGCCTGCAATCCCTGTGTGTGGTAGGTCATGTCGACCCGCTCGCCCCGCTTGAGCGCGGCGATAATCTGCTCGGCTTCGACGAAGAGCTCCATGTGCGCCGGAACGAGCTGCCCGGCCAGCTGCAGGCGGAGCACCTCGTCCATCGGGTAACCGGCGCCGCAGAGCGAGATGATGCCCGCGACGGCGGGTGAGCGCTGTGCGGCGACCGACGCGATGAGCGCCCCTTCGCTGTGGCCCGCGAGCACCACGCGGCGGAAACCTTCGCCTGCGAGGTAGTCGGCCAGCGCTGCGGCGTCGTCGATGTATTGGTCGAGGGTCAGCTCCGCCACGAGCGTCGGGTCGTCGAGCACGCTTGATCCGATGGCCCGCTTGTCGTAGCGCAGCACGGCGTAGCCCGCTGCGGTCAGCTCCTCGGCAAGCAGGCGATAGCAGTCGCTGCGGATGCCCAGCCGGTTGTTGCCGTCGCGGTCCGTCGGGCCCGACCCGGCAATCAGCAGCACGGCGGTCTCCGCCCCGCGGGCGGGCACCGTCAGCGTGCCGTAGAGACGGCCGAAGTCGCGTTCGAGTGCGACGGGGCGCTCCTCGCATGCCGGGGCGGCCGCAGCGCTTTCGGGTGCGGGGGTCGGGGTTGTTTCGGCGGGGTGTGCGGCAGCGCGGGGGAGCGTCGCCACCGTCAGCAGGGGGGAGAGAAGGAAAAGCAGGCGTTTCATGATGTGTTGGCTTTTTATGCGTTGTTTTTTTCAGAGTTTGTCGACGATACGTTCCAGCCCGATGCCGCGCGAGGCCTTGACAAGGATCAGCGCGTCGTGCAGTGGCGCGGCGGCGAGCGCTTCGGCAAGCTCCGCGCACGAGGGGTAGAGGCGGGCTGTAGGTCGCAGTTCGGGCAGCGAGGCGTAGGCGCGGGCGAACTCGCCGCCCACGAGCAGCAGCTCCGCCGCGGGGTCCTGCGTCGCCTGGAGGATGACCTGCCGGTGCTCCTCTTCGGACCAGGCGCCCAGCTCGAGCATGTCG
>ULPV01023988.1_pt1 | contig 14479 bp, 11 predicted proteins | sample 1953831 | NCBI WGS metagenome assembly ULPV01 (sample SAMEA4835638, study PRJEB28245) | human gut metagenome | biome: gut microbiome; material: fecal sample | place: Denmark | collected 2008 | reverse complement strand
GTTTTTGTGCCCTCTCGTTTGAGTGCTTGTCTATTATATCACGCTTTTCGAGCTTTGTCAACATCTTTTTCATTTTAATTTTGCACAAATGGTTTTAAACTGTTATATTCCCCGATTGTGCAAAACGTAAACAACCACAATATACAGTTTCCCGCTATCAATATTTAGTTATCAACAGCCGCATTCCTGTATGTTGAAAACTCGCGCATTCTTTCCGTAAAGCTAAAAACAATGCCGCCCTTTAAGGACGGCACCGATAAAAATCCTATTTTTCCTCGTTCAGTTCGGAAATTATTCTGACAAAGCTGTCAATATCATTAAAGTCACGATATACCGAAGCAAATCTGATATATGCCACCTTATCTATATCCTTCAGCCTGCGCAGTACCAGTTCGCCGATCTCGTCCGACGATACCTCACGTCTGAACTGGTTCTTCAACTCCTGTACAATATCTTCAACCATTTTTTCAAGGTCTTCGATCTGTACCGGACGTTTCACCGTAGCTCTCGCAAGCCTGTTTATCAGCTTGTCACGATCAAAAGGTTCAATGGTATTATCCTTTTTCACAACCATAAGCGGTATTGTTTCCACCATTTCATAGGTCGTAAAACGGCACTTGCACGACAGACATTCACGTCTTCTGCGAATTTTATTTTCCGCAGGGCGACTGTCTATTACCTTGCTGTCCTCATATCCGCATTCCGGGCATTTCATCTGTTTTCCTCGCTTTCGCTCTGATCCTCACGGTTTCCTTTTCCATATTCCTGTATTTATGTATTTTAACACACTTTCGCAGCTTTTCAAGCATTTTCTGTAATCAAAGACCCATCTTATACTTATCGTATATCTTTTTCATATTATTCACACATACAGCAAGTTCGTCATAGCTGCTGTAGTTCTCACGGTAAAGCTCTACTATCATTGCTTTATCGTAATTTATTTTTTCAAGTTCGCTGAAAAGACGGTTGAAGTTAAAGCTGCCCTTTCCTATCGGCAGACAATCACAGCCTGCGTTGCCGTCGCTTACATGAAGATGTACGACCTTGTCACCTATTATATCCATAAGCCTGAACGGATCTACATTGCTCCTTCTCGCCTGTTTGAGATCTACAACAAATCTGACCTCGTCGCCGAGTTGTCCGATCATATCCTCGATAAATCTTACACTGCTGCTCTTGCAGTAGCAGATGTTTTCCTGTGCCACCGTAACACCGAATTCTTTTGCGAGGCGGAACAGACGCAGATAACGTTCCATGTACCTTTCATCAGGTACCTTTGAACTTAGGATAGCTCCGTGCAGGACAAACACACCCGCACCGATCTCCGCCATAACCTCAAAATACCTCTTGTAAATATCAATCAGATATTCGGTTCTGCGTGGATAATCGCCGAAAAGAAACAGCGTTTCCATAGGCGAAGAAAACGGATGCATGGATATTACGTTCATTCCGTATTCACCGATGATCCTTCTTAGTTCAACAAGCACCTGCCCTTCAAGCTCGTCTATCGAATTTACGAATATCTCAACATTTTTTACACCCCGCTCGGCAAGCTCATAAAGAGCCTTTTCTGTTTCAAGAGGGTACAGACAAGCCGTTGATACGCCAATATCCATTTTCGTTACTTCCTTTCTGAAAATCAGCCCGCCAGAGAACAAACGTTCCCTATTATTGATATGATTAGCGGTAATACATACACCGCCGCCAGCACCGCAACAAGCAATGCGTAAATGCCGATCCTGCACAGACCTTCCGCCTTATCGGCAATTGCCGTTATCTTTTTGCGGAATATAATGTACAGCGCCAGTGCCGCAAAGCCTGCGACGCTCAGCACAATACCCGGTTTAAGCCCCTTCGGGCAGAAGCTTATGGCTATATCGTTTTTGCCTTCCTCCAGCTTTACCGCCATAAAGCCCGACATAGAACGGTATATCTCAGCTGGCTTTCCGTTTATCGTTGCAGAAAATCCGTCGTCATACGGCACCGACAAAAACAGCCACTGACCGCTCTTTGCGTTGTCTGCCGTTCCGCTTATATTTCCACCGTCAACCTTAAGATCGGCGGTTTTTGTTTTATTGATAGCTTTTTCCAGCTTGCCGAGCGACAGTCCGTAAATACCGTAGCTTGAGCAATAAGTGCTTTCGTTTACGTCAACATCTATACTTACCTTCTCATTTTCGAAAGTACCGAGATATAAAAGTCCGTTGCTGTCTTTATTCGGGAATGACAGATCCTGCTTGATGCCGTTTACATATATTGCAAACGAACCGTTGATATGCTCGTTGATATTTCTTGCAACAAGATCAAAGCAATCGAAATACAGCGCCTGCTTTTCGCCTATATCCAGCTTGTAGCTGAGCGTTGCGATGCGAGTATCGCTCTTGGGTGTGAAATAATATATCCCGTCATGTTGTGCATACCGAATATTTCTTTCTCCGGTATGCTCATACTCGGTAAACAGCAGTTCGTTACCCGTATCAAGCAGATTCTTTGCAAGATATTCCTGTATAACTATGCGTTCCGCCTTAGGCAGTTCCGTGCATTGTGAGAGATCGCTGTCGGTCACTATTCCGAGCGGAAGATAATATTCGCTCTCATAAATTGAATAGTTCTTGTCACGATAAATCACAGGCTCTCTTGCGCTGAATTTCTCTATATAATATTTTATATTCATAACGGCGTCGGTAAGAGCCGTGCCTCCGTTGCCGGTTACCTCCATCCAGTAGGACGAATAGCCGAGCCGTTTCATCGCAAACATATAATCCTCCGATGTAAGCGAGGTATAATGTGCGATGGTAGGATAGCCCAGTCCGCCTATAAGATTTGCGTCAAAATATTTCTTAGGCCACTGCGTCAGCTTCACCCTGTAAAAATCATCGTCCTCGGGGATTTTTCCTTCAAGTTCTATCGCGTTGTTGTACTTGACGGGAGTATATGCCGATGCGCCTATATACACGTTTGCGTTGAAAACGCTCTCTGCTACAACAATTACAGCCAGTACAGAACAAACCGATTTGAAAGTGAGCTTTTTGAAAACGCCGAAAGCCATAGTCAGAACATACAGTGCCGTAAATCCGCAGAAGATAATTAAAAGCAGGATGAATGACTCCGAGCTTCCCCACAGTGTCGAAACATACGAATCCAGGTCGTATCTGCAGTTACAGTAGTACCATATCGTAAAACCGAAATAGATAACGCCGGCGGCAGTTATTCCGATAAGATAGGGCTTTTTATTCTTTTGCGCATAATCATCAGGCTTTGTATGCGACAGCTTCACCGCCGCAAAGGTCAGCATCATAAGAGTAGTCATATAGCCGTACCGCATAGGGAATGCCATATAGTCGCCCGTGTGCCACATCTTGTTTATCGGCTCAAACACTACCGGCAGAAGCGTAAGAAACGAAAGCAGTGCATAGAATCTGCTGTTCTTGCTCTTTCTTCGCAGAAAATACACGATGAAAGCCGCAACGGAAAATCCCGTACAGAAAATAAGCGGCAGATTTGTATATATCCCTGCAAATACCGCAGAATCAAACAGACCCTTGAGTATGTTCGCACCTCTTGCGGATGAAAGATACTGCGCAAAGCTCGGAAGCCATACAACAGCGGAAATCAGCGCCGCTATACCGCAGCCTATGATAAACCTCGGCGCAATGCCCTTTGTACTGCCCTTTTTTCTGTTAAGAAAAATGTAAACGCCGAAATACAGTATCGTGAACAATACCACCATATAGCTGAGATAATAATTCAGCACCAGCATTCCGACAAGACAGAATATAAGACCGCCTGTGCGTTTACGCTTCACAAGCGAATTGAACGCTATCAGCAGCAGCGGGAAGAAGTACATTACATCGAGCCATACCGTGTTCTGATAGAACAGCATAGAGTAACCGCTGAACGCATACATAACGCTGAAAAGCGCCGAATATGTCACATCCAGCTTTTTATGGCAGGTGCGGAAGTACGCATTTGCGGTTATCGCACAGACAGCCATTTTCATAAGCGTCATAATGTTCATGAACAGCATCATGTCCGCTTTGTCGACAAATGCAACAAGAAGTGAAAACGGGCTTGATATAAAGAACAGGAACACGCCGAGGAAATTCATTCCGCCGGCATTCTGCCAGTTGAAGAAGAAATCCCCCTTGCCCTCAAGTATGTCCTTGAAGTCGAGCAATAAAGGAAGCACCTGCTGGTGCATATCGCACCATGCGAGCGTTTTATCTCCGAACGGATAAAGCCCACTGCCCGCAAATACCGCAAGCCCTATGACAATTACCGCTATCGGCGGAATTATCAGCGTCAGCAACAGCTTCGGACTGCGTATAAGTTTACCGAAATGTGTTGTGATTTTTTTAGTAATATCTCTTTTCAAAATATCCTCCGGGATTTTTAAAAATCTCTCTCATTTGGTTTTTATGAATATCTGTCTAAATTCAAAAGCCGCAAAGACTTTATGTGCTATGCGGCTTTTATTTTTGATTGAATTATCAGCCGCAGGTGATTATACCATGAGCTTCTTTGTGTCTACCGTACCCTTTGAAGCAAGATTCTTTGTATCCTTCTTGCTTTCGCCGTTTCCTGCATTTGTATAATTCTTGCCGTGCTTCTCCTGCCAGAGTACCCACAGGGGACCCGAGATGCACAGTGAAGAATAAGTACCGCAGATAAGACCTGCCATCATAGGAATAGCAAATGTCATTATCGAGGTTACGCCGCAGATTGCGCATACAACGCAGATTGCGAGTACGGCAAAGGCTGTGGTAACAGTTGTGTTTACAGAACGTGTTATCGACTGAGTGATACTCATATTAACAAGTTCCTTGAGCGAAAGCGAGTTGCCGTAAAGGTTACGGTTCTCTCTGATACGGTCATATACAACGATTGTATTATTGATAGAGTTACCGAGTACGGTAAGAACAACCGCCATAAAGTTTGCGTCGATCGGGAAACGGCAGAACACGAACACCGCATAAACCATGAAGCAGTCGTGAACGAGAGCTACCAGTGCAAACACACCTGCCGAAAGGCCGCCGATTTTCTTGAATCTGAACGCAATATAGATAACGAGCAGTACAAACGAGAATAATACTGCAACAAGGCACTTAAGGAAGAACTCCGTACCTGATGTGGGGTTGACATCCTGGCTGTTTACAAGCGTAAGGCTGTTATCCTTGAAAGTCTGCTGGAGCTTATCCGATAAAGCTGTCTGCTTATCTGCAGTAAGTCCCTCTGAAGACGAGAATGAGATTTCAACGACTTCAAGCGAGCTGTTCATCGAAGAACCTGTAGTTACCGTAACAGCACCGTAATTTTCGCCCTCAACCGTCTTCTTTACCGCATTTGTGTCAATTTCGCCGGTATAGCTGTAGGTCAGCATTGTACCGCCCTTGAATTCAATAGCCATTTCAACGCCGAATATACAGTTGAAGATAACCGTAATTACCGCAATGACAATCGGTATCAGAAAGAGTATCTTTCTGTATCCTATAAAATCAAATACTTTTTTGTTATTCATTTTGAAGCACCGCCTTCCGTTGCGGCAGCCTTTTCAGCGGCACGCTTCTTTGCAGATTTTCCGCCGTAGAGAGCGGGATTTCTGAATATCTTGAATCTGGAAAGCGACATTGTCATAAGTCTTGTCGCAAATATGCCGAACAGGAAGTTCAGTATTACGCCGACCATCAGAGTGTAGCCGAATGAGTAGATAGTACCCTCTGTCGAAGCACCGAACATGAAGAATACCGGCTTCAGTATAGTAGACGCGAGACTGTCGGGAGTACCGAAAGCACCCATAAGTATGATAGCAACGATAATCATTGTGATATTACCGTCAAATACCGCACTGAACGCTCTCTTGTAGCCTGTAGCTATCGCTGTATCTATCGTCTTGCCGCTGTTTATTTCTTCTTTTATACGCTCACCCGTGATAACGTTAGCGTCAACGCCCATACCAACCGCAAGAATGATACCTGCAATACCTGGTATTGTCAGCGTAAAGCTGTTCGAGAACGGGAAGAAGCCTGTTATAGCACAGAACGTACCTGCAACCTGTCCGATAAGACCGATAACGGCAACTACACCGGGCAGTCTGTACAGTGCAATCATGAATATCATTATAAGTGCAAATGCGATAACGCCGGCGATTGCCATAGCGTCACGGGCACCCGTACCGAGCGTGGGCGAGATAGTGCTGAAGCTTGATGTTTCCAGCTTGAACGGTAACGCACCGCCGTTTATCTGGTCTGCAAGCGCCTTAGCCTCATCAGCCGTAAAGCCACCGCTGATTGTAGCCTCACCGCCGCTGATTTCCTCTTTTACGGTAGCTGTTGAAATGCACTTGTCATCCATATATGTCGAGATGTATCCCTTTGATGAAGCAAGCTTCTTTGTAGCCTCTGCAAACTTCTCCTTGCCGCTGTCCTTCAGCTTTAAGGATACCATATACTCATATTCCTTGCTGTTTCCGCTCTTGAGCTGATATACGGCAGAAGCCTTTTCAACATCCGAACCGGAAATGATAAGGGGCAGATCCTCGTATGTCTGACCGTCGGAAAGCGATTTTTCCGAGCCTTCTCTGAAGGTGAGCAGTGCGGTAGCACCAAGCTCCTTTACAGCCGCTTCCGGATCAAAGCTGTCATCCTCAGCCTGCCACGGGAAACGCACGATTATCTTATCGCTGTTATAATCAACATAAACCTCATAGTCTGTTATGTTGTTTGCAACAAGTCTTGTTTCAACAATCGACTTTGCCGCATCGACCTCTTCATTGGTCGCATCGTAATCTGCCGGTGACGTAAATGTAACGTCAACACCGCCTCTGATATCAATACCCCAACGAATATCACTTACACCTCTTATAATAGTGCTCGTGAAATCGCCGTACTGGGTATGAACACCGAAAAATACTATGCCTGTAAATGCCAGTATAACCGCCAGCACTATAAAGAACACAGGCTTTGCCACTCTTTTCAAATGTTTCACTCCGTTTCTGTGCCTCAGCACATCCTGTTAATTTATACATTACAGTATTATACTATAATGATTTCGATTAGTCAAGAAATAGTAAAGAATTTCTGCAATTTTCACAATCCGTTCATTATACGGAAAGCTCAGCCTTTTCTCCGAGAACGTCCTTATTCTTTTCAAGGACAGGCTTTATGCACTTGTCAAGGAATGCGCTCACCTGGCTTGCGCTTCTGCCCGTGTAATTTTCGGGGATGAGCTTTGCCTCGATTTCTTCCTTTGTCGTCATGAAGTCGGGATCTGCGGCGATTCTGTCAACGAGGTCGTTTTCTCCGCCCTCTTCTTTGATAACCTTACCTGCGGCAATGCTGTGCTGTCTTATCTTCTCGTGAAGCTCCTGTCTGTTTCCGCCCTTCATAACTGCGTCCATCATAATGTTTTCCGTTGCCATGAAAGGAAGCTCCTTCATTACTCTTGCACGGATAACCTTAGGATATACGACCAGTCCGTTTGTGATATTCAGCATAATGTTCAGTATAGCGTCTGTTGCAAGGAATGCCTCCGCTACTGCGATACGCTTGTTAGCACTGTCGTCAAGCGTTCTCTCGAACCACTGTGTACCTGCCGTGAATGCGGGGTTAAGAGTATCTATCATTACATATCTTGAAAGCGATGTAATTCTCTCCGCTCTCATCGGGTTTCTCTTATAAGGCATAGCCGAAGAACCGATCTGATTCTTTTCAAAAGGCTCCTCGATTTCCTTGAAGTTTGCAAGGATACGCAGATCGTTCGAGAACTTTGAACAGCTCTGTGCAATACCGCCCAGTACGTTTACTATTCTGCTGTCAACCTTTCTTGAATAGGTCTGACCGCTTACGGGTACGCACTGCTTGAATCCCATTTCCTCAGCTATCATCTGCTCCAGCTTTTCTATCTTTTCCTCGTCGCCGTGGAACAGTTCCATAAAGCTCGCCTGTGTGCCTGTAGTACCCTTCTGACCGAGCAGTTTCAGATTACCCATCTGATACTCAAGATCCTCAAGATCCATCAGAAGCTCGTTCATCCACAGCGTAGCACGCTTGCCTACGGTAGTCAGCTGTGCAGGCTGTAAATGTGTATATGCAAGACAGGGCATATCCTTATATTTATCCGCAAAAGAAGCGAAGTTCGAAAGAACGTTCACAAGCTTTCTGTGTACTATCTTCATAGCGTCACGCATTACGATAACATCGGTGTTGTCGCCTACATAACAGCTTGTAGCGCCTAAATGGATTATGCCCTCGGCCTTCGGACAGCACTTTCCGTATGTATGAACGTGCGCCATAACATCGTGGCGGAGCTTCTTCTCCTCCTCAGCCGCATAAGCAAAGTCAATATCATCAATATGCGCCTCAAGCTCGTCGACCTTTTCCTTTGTTACCTGCTCAAGTCCGAGCTTCATTTCCGCTCTTGCAAGCGCTACCCACAATCTGCGGAATGTCGAAAACTTCTTCTGTGCGGAGAATGTAAACTGCATTTCCTCACTTGCATATCTCGTACAGAAAGGGCTTTCGTAAGTTTCATAATTTGTCATTATAAATAACCGTCCTTTTCATCGGATTTTTTACTTTCCTGTGTCATCTGTATCTGCCGCCTGTATCTTTGGCGCATACAGCGCTTCATCTGCACATACCGACACATTTTATATTGTATCACAAATTGTCCGTGTTCGCAATAGCAAACGTCATTTTTTCTCAAAACTTACCTTTCCGTATATCATTCAACCGCTCCGCTTCGCCCTACGGCAACATCGACCACAACCGCCCCGCCTCACCCTACGGCAACATCGACCACAGCCGCTCCGCTTTCGCCCTACGGCAACATCGACCACAACTGCCTTGCCTTCACCCTACGGTCGCATCGACCACAACCGCCTCGCTTCACCCTACGGTCGCATCGACCACAGCCCGTCATTTCGCACAACAAAGCCGTTTTAACAGCTCTGCCGAAAATTTTTCGTATTTTTTTAAAAAAGCCCTTGACAAATACCCGAAAACCGTGTATAATGTTTACTGTTATCTGGGTGTGGCGCAGATTGGTAGCGCGCTACCTTGGGGTGGTAGAGGCCGCAGGTTCAAATCCTGTCACTCAGACCAGTTAAAAACCGCTTGATTGTCAAAATCAAGCGGTTTTTTGTTTGCCGTTTTATCTCTTATATAAGCAAGCTCTACGAATATATTCTATTAAATATAGCACCCTCCCAACCCGACATCTCCTGCCTATGCACTTATTCAAACAGTTTCGCTTTCTTTTTCCTTTTCTCCGTCTTTATACCTCCGGTCGCCGTTCTCCCTGTCATACGCCTTCACCGAATATTCGCTGACATTCTTTACCGTTTCGCCGTCTATCTGCAATGCGGCAGGTGAATCAAACCGCACTGTGATTTCCTTTCCGGTCAGCACCTCTACCATCTCGGTATGGCTGATATGCTCCCCCTTGAAAATTGAAGGGAACACCATAAGCGTTTTCAGCTTTCCACTGCCGTGCATCACAACAACCGACAGCTTCCCCTCGGGATTGTTTCTGTCCTGTTGCGGAGCGGTCATCATACCGCCGCCGTAAAACCTGCCGTTCATTGTCGGCGCAAGCCATACCTTCTTATAGCTGTACTCCCTGCCGTCAACGTTTATAACCGCATTCGCCGGTCTGAAATGAAACAGCAGACCTTTAACCGCAATAGATGTATAATTTATGGGCTTGTCGGATTTTTCTCTCAGCTCATCGCCCGTTTCACAGCAATATCCGTCAATACCGTAGCCTATAGCATTGATAAACCGTGAGCTTTTGCCGTTTACCGTTACAATAGGCAGATTTCTGACATATTCATTTATCCTTACAGGCTCACAGCCCTGCTCCATGCCGAGATCACGCAAAAAATCATTTCCGCTTCCCGTACCGTAATAATACAGCGGATTTTCATAAGGATACCCGTCGCTGTCGTTTATAAAACGGTTAAGCGTACCGTCACCGCCGCACAGCACAATATCGCTTTCGGGCGAAATACTGTCAAAAAATGTGCCGTATCCGCTTATCTGCGTCATATTGCAATATTTCAGTTCATCGTCCTTGTATATTTCCGTCAGCTTTTGTGCAAGCTCTGTTCCTTTTCCATTGCAAGATAAAGGATTATACAGTATGTATTTCACGCTCATGTATGCCCTCCCCTTAAAACCGACAGCCGATTACTTATGATGTTATCGGTCCTTTGGCTCTTTCGGTCTTTTAGTCTTTTGATCCTTTTGGTATAGTATAACAAATTTAAACGGATTTTGCAATATATTGTTGTAATTTGTCAACACTTTGCATTAATAATTGTATAAGTTGTTGCTTGTAAGCATCCGTGCCTCGTCCGCCGTTTGGGTTGCCACATCTGTGCATCGACAGCCATTTGTGCCGTTGCATCTGTGCAATGACAGCCATTTGTGCCGTTGCATCTGTGCATCGACAGCCATTTGTGCCGTTGCATCGTGCAACGGCTTTGTGTGGCTGTCTTTATGCATCCTTGCATAACGGCTTTGTGTGGCTGTCTTTATGCATCCTTGCATAACGACTTTGTGTGGCTGTCTTTATGCATCCTTACATAACGACTTCGTGCGACCGCCATCGTGCATCCTTTGCACGTTTATGAACGCTCTGTGGGCTTTGCGTCCGTGCAAAGCCTTTGGGCGTTCATTTTATAAGGCATCCGTGCCTTTGCGGTCGTTTGGGTCGGCGCGTCCTTGCGCCGACTCTGTGCGACCGCCATCGTGCATCCTTTGCACGTTTATGAACGCTCTGTGGGCTTTGCGTCCGTGCAAAGCCTTTGGGCGTTCATTTTATAAGGCATCCGTGCCTTACCCGCAAGTTGCGGGTTCTCCCACCCACCAACACATAAAAAATGTAACCCCACTCATTGAGTGGGGTTACACTTTTTGGTGCCGATGGCGGGGGTCGAACCCGCACGGTATTGCTACCAACGGATTTTGAGTCCGTCACGTCTGCCAATTCCATCACATCGGCTTATTAAAATGTGTTGTAAAACCGCATTGCATAACGGTAATAGCGATTTCACAGTTTGATTATTATATCATAGCGGTAAAATGTTGTCAATAGATTTTCACTATTTTCCAAAATAATTTAGTGTTTTTTTATAAAAAGCCCTTGACAATTTGTTGAAAATGCCGTAAAATTAATATCGAGTAAATATCTATTATAACTCAGGAAAGTCAGCTGTCTTGTAAATTTTCACCAACAAAAGACAGGACGATCTGCTTATTTTACATATATACAATTAAATGTTGAAATGTAAAATCAGCCGTGCAGGCGCTTATGCAGTTTTGCGGCGGCGTGACACGGCAATTCAGAAAAGGAGGAACGCCAACCCATGGAAGTGTGGCTTGCAGTTACACTCTGTGCGGCGGCATTCGTAGTCGGAGCGGCGATATTCGGTTTTGTTATGTACAAAATGGGTATCGAGCATAGAAAAAAGACGGCAGAAGCGCAGATAGAATCTGCCGAGAAGGAAGCAAGCAGGATAGTATCCGAGGCTAACGAAAAAGCTCAGGCAACAAAGAAAACCGCACTGGTTGAGGCTAAAGACGAGATCTTTAAACTCAAAGAAAACAACGAAAAAGAAATTCAGAAACTCAAAAGCGAAACCGAAAGAGAACTCAAGGAACGCAGAGCAGAGGTAACACGCTCTGAAAGAAGACTTCAGCAGAAAGAGGAGAACCTCGACAAGAAGAACGATAAGATCGAACGTCTTGAAGAACAGCTCCAGAACAAGAACAAGAAGGCTGAAGAAAAGCTGGCTGAAGCCGAGTCCATCAAGAAAAGCCAGATGGATATTCTCGAAAAAATATCCGGCTTTACTTTAGATCAGGCGAAGGAACACCTGCTGAGTATGCTTGACAGCGAGCTTTCGCACGAAAAGGCAGTCAAGATTACAGCTTACGAACAGCGTCTTAAGGACGAATGCGACGAAAAGGCAAGACAGTATATCTCCCTTGCTATTTCAAGACTTGCCGCCGATACCGTATCAGAGGTAGCAGTATCCGTAGTGCCTCTGCCCAATGACGAAATGAAGGGCAGAATAATCGGCCGTGAGGGCAGAAACATCCGTGCGCTTGAACAGCTCACAGGCGTTGACCTTATCATTGACGATACCCCCGAGGCTATAACGCTTTCCTGCCATGACCATGTAAGACGTGAGATAGCAAGAATAGCGCTTGAAAAACTCATTCAGGACGGACGTATCCATCCCACGAGAATTGAAGAAACAGTAGAAAAGGCAAGACGTGAGGTCGAGCTTAAAATCAAGCAGGAGGGCGAGCGTGCCGTTATGGAAACCAACGTCAACGGCCTGCACCACGAGCTTGTAAGGCTCATTGGACGCCTTTACTACCGTACCTCTTACCGTCAGAACGTACTTAACCACTCAATAGAGGTCGCTCACCTTGCAGGCATAATGGCAAGCGAGCTTGGCGTTGACGCAACTCTTGCAAGAAGAGCAGGTCTTCTGCACGATATAGGCAAGGCTCTTAACCACGAGATTGAAGGCTCACACGTTCAGATAGGTGTCGATGTCTGCCGTAAGTATAAGGAAAGCCCCGAAGTTATCCACGCTATCGAGGCTCACCACGGCGATGTTGAGATACACTCTGTTATTGCCGCTCTTGTACAGGCAGCCGACGCAATAAGCGCCGCACGTCCCGCCGCAAGAAGCGAAAACTACGAAAACTACATCAAGCGTCTGCAGAAGCTCGAAGAGATATGCAGCTCTTACAACGGTGTTGAAAAGTCATTCGCTATTCAGGCAGGCCGTGAAGTAAGAATCATGATAAAGCCCGAACAGGTTGACGATGACAAGATGATAGTTCTTGCAAGAGAAATTTCTCAGCGTATCGAGAACGAGATGGAATATCCCGGTCAGATAAAGGTACATCTGATAAGAGAAAGCAGAGCTATAGATTACGCAAAATAAACCATAAACACTCGGGAGCCGTTGCATAGATTTATGTAACGGCTCTTTTTGCTAAAGAGGTATTCTTATGAAGAAGAGATTAACGGCAATACTTACGGTAATGGCACTTTTGCTGACAGGCTGTACCGGAAATGTCACATCGGGAACGGAAAGTCAGCCGGTGTCGGACGCTCAGAGCGGTATTTCGGATAACGAAAGCAGTGATACTTCATCACGCTATGAGATAATCACAGCAACCGAAATGGCTGAAAAAATGGGGCTCGGCATAAGTCTTGGCAACACGATGGAAGCATACGAAGCGACCGATTGTGAAAAGATAACGTATGAATGGATTCCCGTTGTCGGCGGAAACGAACCGCAGGACTATGAAACCTGCTGGGGAGCGGATGTTACCACGCAGGAAATAATAGACGGTATGAAGGCGGAAGGCTTCAACACAGTTCGTATTCCTGTGTTCTGGGGCAATATGATGGAAAATGACAATACATATACGATAAACAAGGAATACCTTAAAAGAGTTAAGGAGATTGTTGATTACTGCGAAAAGGCAGGCGTATATTCCGTTATAAATATCCACCACTTCGATGAATTTATCATAAGAAGAAATGACCTTGACAAGTGCAAGGAGATATTCACTCATCTGTGGACGCAGATAGCCGAGTATTTTGAGGATTATCCCTACACACTCGTTTTCGAGGGCTATAACGAATACCTCGGCGGCGATCAGTTTGATTCAAACGGTAATCTCAAGGCACAGTCCGAAACCAACGCTTACAAGATGACCAACACGCTCAATCAGGCGTTTGTCGATGCGGTAAGAGGCACAGGCGGATATAACGCACAGCGTGTGCTTATCGTTTCGGGCTACTGGACAAACATAGATAAAACGACTTCTTCGAGATTTCAAATGCCTGAGGATCTGGTAAACGACAGACTTATGGTGTCTGTCCACTATGTCGACAACTCTATGTACTGGTCGAATAAAATAGGCGGCGAGGAATGGCTTAAATATATCGACAGCCAGTGTGCCGAACTTAAAAAGGCTTTTCTTGATAACGACATCCCCGTATTTATGGGAGAAACGACATCGACCTATCCTGCAAGCAATATGGCAAAGGACGCAACTCACACAGATTCCTCCGAGTGCCTGTCGATTGTACTCGGAAAGCTGACCGAGCTTGGCATCGTCCCTGTTATATGGGATACCGACAGCCATTTCTATTCAAGGACGACTTATAAGATTGTAAACAAGTCGGACCGCAAGGTCATCCGTGAATATTCCGACAAGCTGAAAGCAAACCTTGAAGCACAGCAGTAATAACAAACAGCAGCAACGCTACTAATCACCGTACCGTTGCTGCTTTCAGTTTATATAATCCGATTTATCATTAAATTGTACTGTGAAATATATCGCCAACACTGCTGAAATCATTTTTCGTACCGACAAGACATTAATATTTTCGTGAGTATATCAGTGCAACTGCTCTAACATTGACTCTTCAAAAAAACGCC
>ULPV01018981.1_pt1 | contig 14964 bp, 15 predicted proteins | sample 1953831 | NCBI WGS metagenome assembly ULPV01 (sample SAMEA4835638, study PRJEB28245) | human gut metagenome | biome: gut microbiome; material: fecal sample | place: Denmark | collected 2008 | reverse complement strand
CCCCCGACACGCTTATCTTGTCGCATTGAAGAGCCGGATAGCGGACGACAAAGCCCGTCTGGAACGCATTATCTCCCGGTTGGAGCATACGGGCGAAAGCTATACGGCCGGGGAGGTGGTGAAACTTTATCTTATCCCTTCCGACACCTCAGGGTTCCTTGCTTTTGCCCGGATGCTTATCGGTCAGTTGGAGCAGCTCGGCAAAACACGCACTGCCGAACGCTACACAACTGTCATAAACAGTTTCGGGCGTTTCCGAGGCGAGAACGAAATACTTTGGGATGAGGTGAACTCCGACCTGATGATCAGCTACGAAGCTTACCTCAAATCGAGGGGCGTATGCCCGAATACCTCTTCCTACTATATGCGGGGACTGCGTGCCATTTATAACCGGGCCGTTGAGAAGGAGATGACCGTGCAGCGCGAACCGTTCAAGTATGTTTACACGGGTATCGGCAAAACCGTCAAACGGGCCGTACCCTTGAAAGTCATACGTCAAATCCGAGATATAGATCTAACATTATTTCCGACAATGGATTTCGCCCGCGACGTCTTCATGTTTTCGTTCTACACCCGGGGAATGTCCTTTATCGACATGGCTTATCTGAAGAAGAAAGACCTGCAAAACGGCATACTCTCTTATCGCAGGCAGAAAACGGGACAGCAGTTGTTCGTCAAATGGGAAAAACCCATGCAGGAAATTGTCGACAAATACAATACGAACGGGACTCCTTATCTGCTGCCGATAATCCGGGACATGAATGCCGACGCCCGCCGGCAGTACAAGAATGCGGCGCATCTGGTAAATGACAAATTGAAAAAGTTGGGCGTGCGATTGGGACTGGACATACCCTTGACGAGCTACGTCGCCCGTCACGGGTGGGCCTCCATCGCCAAAAGCAGGAACATTCCGCTTGCGACCATCAGCGAAGCAATGGGGCACGATTCTGAAAAGACCACGCGGATCTATCTCGCTTCTTTGGACACCTCTTCCGTAGACAAGGCGAACAGTCAAATCCTGAAAGCATTGTAGCTACATAAAAGTCTGTCTTTATTCAGCCAGCTCCCATCCGGAAATCTCTTTCAAAGTTTATTTCTTGAAGGAGATATTTTTTTCTGGCGGATTGATTTTCCTGTAGATTCCTTTTTCTTGCAGGCGTCGGCTGTCTCATATTGATAATTGGAAAAATAAGCGACGAATAATAAGTCCCCGAAATAAACCGGATAAATTTAATCGACAAATAATAGTGGATTTACAGCGGAGAAGCTATAAGTTCTCTTCGCAAGAGAAATATTACATCGTCGCAAAGTTATGAAAAATATGGGACACAGCAACAGAATCCGATGAAAAATAGAATCGTCTGCCTCTTTCCGACTCAATAAATGTTAAGCAGATGCGGTGATGTGTTGTGCAAATCCATGCTTGGGAAGATGTAAGATGCTAATAATAAGGACTTCTTATTCCGCTATCTCTCTTGCGAAGAGATGTATCGATTGCTGGAATCCGTCCAAAGAAATCGCAAGTAGCCTGCAGCCGACAGAACGGAGCAGGGAGGCGTTTCCGATGAACAATTCCGACTGGTCGGTAGAGAGAGGCAAAAGATAAAATGTTGTGCGACAGATTACTTCTCTCCGTAAGAGAAATATTGACGAACGCAAAGTTATGCAATTTAATGGAAATAACGACCTAAACCGGATGGAATTTTCGTCTGCCGAGCTCGCCAAAAGGTTTCTGGCCAACAAATGTTGTACGAACAAACAGTTCTTTGAGTGCAACTTCCGCATGGTTTTCAGATAGTTATAACCAATTATATCCATCGCTCTTTCTCTTACGGAGAGAAAGAGCGTAAAACGAGCGGAATATCTTTTTACGGATTTGCGGAATAGATGGTTGGTATTCCAGCAGAAATAAACATAAATGATTGTAATACATGTCAATATACAGATTGACATGAACTAAGGATATGTGCCTTTACTGAAAGGACAAACATAAGTATGTATGGATATCGCCTCACCCAATACGAAAGAACTCACGACCGCCCGCTGGTTCGTCATGCGGGCCTATAAAAGCGAAAAGAGGGCGGAGGAAAAACTCAAAGGCAGAGACGGGTTGGAATATTTTATTCCGAAATGTTATGCCGTAAGAGTCTATCACGGCGTGAAATCGAAGCGCCTCGTTCCGGTCATTCCGAATCTCGTATTCGTACATGCCAGCCGCATACAGATTACGGAATTTAAGAAACGCTATAATTTCCTGCAATTCGTGATGTGGGAGAAAAGTACGGGCTTGGAATATCTCGTTATTCCGGATGACCAGATGGAGAGTTTTATCAAGGTTTCCTCCCAATACGAGGAAAATATCGCCTACTACAATCCGAATGAACTCGACCTTCAAAAAGGGAGCCGGGTGCGTATCCACGGAGGTAAGCTCAATGGAGTAACGGGTGTATTCATGCAGGTGCAGGGCAAAAGAAACCGCAGGGTCGTCGTCCTGCTGGAAGGTGTTATGGCCGTAGCTGCGGAGGTACATCCCGATTTGATCGAGGTTATCTCCTGACCGTAGTTTATCCATTGAGCAAACTGATACAATCGAATTAGAAAACAATGAACGGCAAACCGAATGTCGAGTCTCCTTGGATGTCGCTGAAACGTCTGATCGAAACCCGTATGGTTGAGATACTCCGCAAGGAACAAGGCAACAGAAAGTATATCCGCTTATACGGCGCCGGAGAATATTGGCACGCCTTCGAAGAGTCGGCCTTCCAGTTGGAGCGGCTCTTGCGGAAAGGAGAGACCACGCTGTTAAGCCATAAGAATTATCCCTTCCCGGTGGTGATGGTCAGCATCCTTGACAGCGAGTTGCGGACTTATATTCGGCAGCATATCCCGGTATGCGACAGGCTCGATTACAAGAAACTGCTGGTAGCAGAACTCTCCGTCGCGGAATATCGTGCATGGCATGAACGCATTGTAAAAGAGTACCTGTAACCTATTTGCGCTTCCTGATGATAGACCTGGAAACCATTATATTTAATGAATGTATAAACGATAAATCGTGTATACATTTCTATCATTCGGCTACAACCGATGTCTGGCAGGCATTCGGTGTATCGGCCTTTCTGCTTGAACGAATAACCACTGAACACGGAATCGATCGGGTCACGGACTATTCCTATCGGATGATGATGCCGTTTCTGGTTTTGTCATCCACTGGCTTCCAATATCTTGCATCGATATGCGATTGGAATAAAGAAGAATCGGATCATCTGATTCTTCATTCGAATATGCAAATTGACTGGGAGCGCTATCGTCAATGGACCAACGGGCTCCGTGAAATGAAACGATAGCCTTCCATACAAAGCTTTATGCCTATGTCGCCTCTCTACAGTCTTTTCATTCCCTTCTTACTCTCGCTGTTCCTTGTCGGCTGGATACATCCCCGCTTGGTCAAGATCGCCTTGCTGAAAAACATCGTGGACAATCCGGACGCACGCAAATTGCAGCGTACGCCGGTTCCTGTTCTGTCCGAGTCTGGCGCCTCGATCGACGTACAGTTGTATACCGTCGTAGGAATGAGCTTGCTGGCCACATTCGGGCTGTATCATTTCATGCAATGGCACTTGGATCATAATACGAAATTATTGCACAAAATCCGCCGGATAGGGTACGGAATACACATCAGCCGCACCAGAAGCTTCATTTGGTTACAGAAAGTGATCGACAGAATTTAAGGCATCCCTTATTAAAAACAAATCATTCAACAAAAAATATGAGAATCAAAAACATCCTATGGTTATCGGCCGCAACAGTGCTGTTCAGTTCATGCGCCACTCCGAAAATCGCCTATCTCCAAGATATGCAGCCGGGGACGGCGGAGAAAGTGTTGAACACCACTGAAATTCGGGTGCGTCCGGAAGACAAGATCTCCATATTGGTCAACAGCAAAGATCCGCTATTGGCCAATCTGTTCAATCTTCCCATCGTATCCCGACAAATCGGAACGACCTCGTCCGCTTCGTCTTCAAATAGCCAAGGCATATCCGGATACACGGTAAATAAGGACGGCAACATCGACTTTCCGGTATTGGGTCCGGTCCATGTGGCCGGCATGACCCGCGAAGAGATCGCCGCCCACATAAAACATGAGTTGATCTCGCAGGACTTGGTCAAAGACCCGGTCGTAACGGTCGAGTTCATGAACCTTACCGTCTCCGTTTTAGGCGAGGTCGTCCATCCCGGACGTTTCAATATCGACAAGGACCGATTGACACTGCTGGATGCCATCAGCATGGCCGGGGACCTCACGGTCTACGGCAAACGGGACAACGTACTGGTCCAGCGTGACGAGGACGGAAAAAAAGTGCTCTATAAAGTCAACCTGAATTCGGGACACGACCTCTACGCATCCCCGGTCTATTACCTGCAACAGAACGGCATCATATATGTCGAGCCCAATTCCGTACGGGCACGGCAGGCAACCGTGAACGGGAACAACGTCCGTTCCGCGTCTTTCTGGATGTCGCTGGCTTCGCTGCTGACAACCATCACCGTATTAATCGTGAAATAAGAAAATAGAATATGTCCATCAATCAAAAAAGGCCGACGCAGGCAGATGATTTCATCCGAATACAGGATTTATTGTATCTATGCCTGTCCGAATGGAAATGGTTTGTCTTGTCATTGGCTGTGACGGTCGGCACTGCCGTCTTCTACCTGTTGCGAACCCCTCCGGTTTATACCCGGACAGCATCGGTCCTGATCAAAGACGACTCGAAAGGCAAATCGGTTTCTTCGGATCTGGAATCTTTCTCGGAATTCGGATTGCTCCAGTCAAGTACCAACGTAAACAACGAACTGATAGCGCTCCAATCTCCGGCCGTGATGACCGAGGTTGTAAAACGCCTGCAGTTGGATATGAACTACACCGTTCCCGGCCGATTCCACCGGCGGGTCGCCTATGGTCCGACCCTTCCGATCAGCGTCTCGATAAATGATCTGTCCGAGAAGGAATCTGCCGGTTTCACCTTACGGGTACAGCCGGACAGCACCGTCCATCTGACCGATTTCACCCGCAACGGCAATGAATTCGACGACGAGATCTCCGGAAAGTTATCCGACACAATAACCACTCCTCTGGGAATACTGAGAATAGAGGCCACGCCTTACTACAAAAGTAAAGAATCTTATACGTTGTATGTCTTTCGCAGCAGCCTGCACGGAACGGTGGGGCAGTACTCCTCGAATCTGTCCGTAGCCCTGAGCAACGAAAAGACGTCGATCGTCAACCTTACATTCAAGGATTATTCCATCCAGCGGGCCGAGGACATTCTCAACACACTGATCTCGGTCTACAACGAGAACTGGGTGAAAGACAAGAACCAGATCGCAATCAGCACCTCAATGTTTATCAACGAACGTTTGAGAGTGATCGAGCGGGAACTCGGAAACGTGGACGAGGATATTTCGTCGTACAAGAGCGAACATCTGCTACCGGACGTGCAGGCGGCCTCCAGTATGTACATGGCGCAGAGCAGCCAGACGAACGCCCTGATCCTCACGCTGAACAACCAGCTTTACATGACCCGGTACATCCGGAACTACCTGACTAACGATGCCAATAAGAACCAGCTACTGCCGGCGAACTCGGGCATCGAGAGCACCAATATCGAATCACAGATCGCAGAATACAACAAACAGTTATTGCAGCGCAATAGTCTGGTCGCCAACAGCAGCACGCAGAACCCGCTGGTCGTGGATATGGATCAGGCACTGACCGCCATGCGGCATGCCATCGTCCAGTCCATCGACAATCAGATCGTGACGCTGAATGCACAGATCGAGAGTTTGCAGCAGAGCGAACAGCAGACGACATCCCGCATCGCAGCCAATCCCACCCAAGCGAAATACCTGCTTTCGGTGGAGCGCCAGCAGAAAGTAAAGGAGGCGCTGTATCTGTTCCTGCTGCAAAAACGCGAAGAAAACGAGCTCTCGCAGGCATTCACGGCATATAATACCCGCATCGTCACCCCTCCGGGCGGCAGTATGCTGCCGACAGCCCCGGTCCGGAAAAACATCTTGCTGGTGGCGATCGCATTGGGACTGTTTATCCCGGTAGTCATCATCTTCCTGCGGGAGAATATGAACACGAGAATCCGGGGGCGCAAGGACCTGGAAAGCGTGACCGTGCCGTTCATCGGTGAGATTCCGCTCTTTACCCGCCGAAAAACGGGTTTGTTCAAGAACAAAACGGCCGATGTGAAAGCCGTCGTGGTCAGGGAGGGATGCCGCGACATCATCAACGAGGCTTTCCGGGTGCTGCGCACCAATTTGGAATTCATGACCGGCAAAGACAAAAAATCGAATGTCATCGTCATAACCTCATTCAATCCGGGCAGCGGCAAATCATTCCTGACGATGAATATTGCCGTAAGTCTTGCCATCAAGAAAAAGAAAGTGCTGGTTATCGACGGCGATCTGCGTCACGGTTCCAGTTCCGCCTATGTCGGTTCGCCCAAACCGGGACTGAGCGACTATCTGAACGGGCGCGTGGAACGTCTTACCGACATCATCGTGACCGATACAAACCACAAGTATCTGAATATTCTGCCCGTGGGCACCATACCGCCCAATCCGACCGAACTGTTGTTCGATGATCGGTTGAAACAAACGATCGATACCGTAAGGGAGCAATACGACTACATACTGATCGACTGTCCGCCGATCGAACTGGTCGCCGATACGCAGATCATCGAAAAGCTGGCCGACCGGACCATCTTCGTGATCCGCGCCGGGCTGCTCGAACGGAGCATGCTTGTTGAACTGGAAAAGATTTACGACGAGAAAAAGTACAAGAATATGTCCATGATCCTGAACGGCACCGAAGGAGTCGGGGGACGTTACGGATACAGATACGGCTACCGTTATGGTTATCATTACGGTTACGGCTCAGGATATCACTATGGCTCCGACGAGACGCGGGGGGGGGAAATGGTTGGTTATTAAATGATTGACCCCATGAATCTCTGGCCATTCAGAAAACGCGTTTCATTGCAGGACAGCGGTATTTTCAGCGGGTTCACCGACTGGCACTCGCACATTCTGCCGGGGGTGGACGACGGCGTGCGGACGATGGGGGAGTCTTTGGAGATTCTGCATCTGTACGAAAAGCTGGGCGTAAAATCCGTATGGCTCACGCCGCACATCATGGAGGACATTCCCAATACCTCCGCTCATCTGCGGGAGCGGTTCGCGGAACTGCGGGCCGCTTACAAGGGAGGCGTGCAACTGCATCTTGCGGCCGAAAACATGCTCGACGGCCTTTTTGAGGAGAGGCTGGAAAAGAACGACCTGCTGCCATTGGGTGAAAATGGGGACCACCTGTTGGTCGAGACCAGTTATTTCAATCCGCCGATGGACCTATTCGGCACGTTGGAACGGATCAAGGTCAAAGGTTACTATCCAGTTCTCGCACACCCGGAACGATACACATACATGGAAAACGCAGACTACCATAGACTGAAAGAAATGGGGGTAAAGTTTCAGATCAATCTTCCGTCAATAGTGGGTATGTATGGCAAATTGGCTAAGACGAAAGCCCTGCTACTATTAAATGAAAGGATGATTACTTGTGCAGGGACAGATATCCACAACTACAATATGTTTCAAAAGTACATTTGTACGGGCATCACGGGAAAGAACTACAGGTTGATTGACTTCTAATCAGATTATTGCCCAATAAACCTTGATGAGATGATATATGTCCCGAGGTTTCCAACCAGACGCTAACTCAATTATTTTTTATTATATGAATATTGAAAGTATAACGATGGATGAGTGTCGTAATGACGGCTCATTCATTAACTTATATCGTAATTCGCAAATAGGTGCATGGTGCGCATACGGTTATTCTGCGTACAGTTTGCGGTTATTCATTAAGTCTAACGGAGGATATAACAATCTGCGGAGTTTTTCAGAAGAGATGCAGATGCCATGTTCAATTATGGGGGATGAAACACTAATGCCATTATTACATTATGCGATTGGTGTTACTACGCAAACAGGCACCCAGATAGGAATCCGCATGCCTGACAAAATAAATAAAGATGCGTATAACAGATGGGTAAAGAAACTGAAAGGCGGCACCACTAATGACGATGACATCATTATCGTTACGCCAATAAGTCAATATGTACCCAAAAACAGTTTCATTCCTGACAATATGTCGGCATTTTCCCGGAATGTCAAGCGTATAGGAGATTGTTTTTTAGCTTTTATTGCCTTGGTCATTTTCTCTCCGCTCTTTTTTCTATTTTACATCGCAATACGACTGGAGGACGGAGGTCCAGCAATTTTCAAGCAGGAACGTATCGGTCGTTTTGGTCGCCCATTTTACATCTATAAGTTCAGATCAATGCGTCTCGATGCGGAGAAATTCGGGCCACAGTTGAGCCATAGTAGCGGGGATGGCGATCCTCGACTTACAAAAATAGGACGATATATTCGTATGCACCATTTGGATGAGCTTCCTCAATTGTGGAATGTGTTCAAGGGCGACATGGCATTTATCGGGCCACGTCCGGAACGAAAGTTCTATATCGATCAGATTTTAGACCACGATACTCGCTATATGTATCTCTACCAGATACGTCCTGGGGTAACGTCATACGCTACACTCTATAATGGGTACACCGATACGATGGAAAAAATGCTTCGCCGTTTGGAATATGACCTATATTATCTCGGCCATCGTTCATGGTTGTTTGATTTCAAAATTTTGGTAAATACGTTCTGCGCAATTGGATTCGGGAAAAAATTCTGATAATAAACATAACGATATGAAAGGAATCGTTTTGGCCGGAGGTTCCGGTACCCGTCTTTATCCCATAACCAAGGGTGTCAGCAAACAGTTGTTGCCAATCTATGACAAGCCGATGATTTACTACCCCATTTCCGTGCTGATGCTGGCCGGAATACGGGAGATACTTATCATTTCCACTCCTCACGACCTTCCCGGCTTCAGACGACTTTTAGGCGACGGTTCTGACTACGGCGTGCATTTCGAATACGCCGAACAACCTTCGCCTGATGGTTTGGCCCAGGCTTTTCTAATCGGAGAAAAGTTCATCGGGGATGATTCCGTATGCCTCGTGTTAGGTGACAACATTTTTCATGGAACGGGATTCTCCAAACTGCTGAAAGAGGCCGTGAGAAATGCGGAAGAAGCTGAACGGGCAACAGTATTCGGTTATTGGGTCAACGATCCGGAGCGCTATGGGGTAGCGCAATTCGACGCGGACGGCAACTGCCTGTCGATCGAAGAGAAACCCGCACTCCCGAAATCAAACTATGCAGTCGTAGGACTCTATTTCTATCCGAACAAAGTCGTCGATGTCGCCAAGCATATCACTCCCTCTGCACGGGGTGAGCTGGAAATCACCGCTGTCAACCAAGAATTCCTGCAAGAAAAAAGGTTGAAAGTACAGACTTTGGGACGAGGCTTCGCGTGGCTGGATACGGGCACACACGATTCGCTGGCGGAAGCATCCATCTTCGTTGAAGTAATTGAGAAAAGACAGGGATTGAAAATCGCTTGTCTGGAAGGGATTGCCTACCGCAAAGGGTGGATTGACAGAGACAAAATAACAGAACTGGCCCGACCGATGCAAAAGAACCAATACGGCCAATATCTATTGAAAGTAATCGATGAAGTGACACACACGGGCAAGGAAAATCTGGACTGACTTATGGATGTAACAAAGACTGATATAGAGGGTGTGGTGATTATCGAACCACATATCTTTAAGGACGAAAGAGGCTATTTCTTCGAATCGTTCTCACAACGGGAATTTGAAGAAAAGGTACAAAAGATCAACTTCGTGCAGGATAACGAAAGCATGTCCTCCTACGGTGTGATGCGTGGATTGCATTTCCAACGGCCGCCTTTTGCCCAGAGCAAATTAGTACGTTGCGTGAAAGGACGAGTATTGGATGTGGCTGTGGATATTCGTAAGGGCAGCCCCACCTATGGGCAGCATGTGGCAGTGGAACTGACCGAAGATAATCACCGCCAGTTTTTCGTGCCGCGCGGCTTCGCCCACGGTTTTGCCGTATTGAGCGAAACGGCTGTCTTCCAATACAAGTGTGACAATTTCTATACTCCCAACGCGGACGGAGGAATCAGCATTAAGGATGAAAGTCTGGGTATTGACTGGCAGATTCCGATGGCGAATGCGATTCTGTCCGAAAAAGACATCAAGCACATATGTCTGGAAAACTTTGATTCTCCCTTCGATTACAGCGTCGATCTTTATCCCGAATTTGAACGATGAATATACTTGTAACAGGTGCTAACGGACAACTCGGCAACGAAATGCGATTAGTGGCCCAAAGCAGTAACGACCGGTATTTCTTCACCGATGTTAATCAGGCAGAAGGCGTAGAAACCCTCTACTTGGATATAACGGATCGGGAAGCCATTGGGAAAATGGTGACGGACTACCGGATAGATGTCATTGTGAACTGTGCTGCCTATACCAACGTGGATGCCGCTGAAAGTAATGAGGCATTAGCCGAAAAGCTTAACGCGGAGGCTCCGGAGAACCTTGCCGGAGCAATGAAAAAGGTTAACGGACTGCTGATCCAGATTTCCACCGACTATGTATTCGGCAAGGAACCTTATAATATTCCCTGCAAGGAGGAGCAGCAAGGCACACCAACAGGAGTGTATGGTCTGACAAAGCTGCACGGCGAACAGAAAATAATGGCTGTTGGTTGCAAGCACGTCATTATCCGTACAGCATGGCTGTATAGCGAGTTCGGCAAGAACTTCTGTAAGACGATGATGAACTTGACGGCGACTAAACCGCAGTTGGCGGTTGTGTTCGACCAGACCGGCACACCGACCTATGCACTCGATCTGGCAAAAGCCATTGAATGTATATTGACTGATTACAGCCAAGAAATGACACATGAACGGTATAGCAAGACGGGGATCTACCACTATTCCAACGAAGGAGTTTGCTCGTGGTACGATTTCACCAAAATGATTGCCGAATATAACAGCACAACGGCTTGCGATATACGTCCCTGCCACAGCGACGAATTTTCAAGTCCTGTTATACGTCCCTCTTATTCGGTTTTAGATAAGACGAAAATCAAAAATACTTTCGGCATTCGGATTCCTTATTGGACGGAATCGCTGAAACAGTGTATTAACAATCTGAAAAATAACAAATAATATGTCCCAAAGAAATATCGTCATCACCGGAGGTGCAGGGTTTATTGGCAGTCATGTAGTGCGTCTGTTCGTTAATAAATACCCGGAGTATAAAATCATTAACTTGGATAAATTGACATACGCCGGAAACTTGGCTAATTTGAAAGACATCGAGGACAAGCCCAACTACAAGTTCGTAAAGATGGACATTTGCGACTTTGAGGCTTTCTACAAACTGATGCAGGAGGAACACATAGACGGCATCATTCATCTTGCAGCCGAAAGCCATGTGGACCGCAGTATCAAAGACCCTTTCACCTTTGCCCGCACCAATGTAATGGGAACCCTCTCTTTGTTGCAAGCCGCCAAATTATACTGGGAGTCCTTACCGGAAAAGTATGAGGGCAAACGTTTCTACCATATCTCTACCGATGAAGTGTATGGGGCATTGGCGATGAACCATCCCGAAGGTATCAAACCTCCGTTTTCCACCACAGCATCTTCTACTGAACATCATTTGGCATACGGGGATGATTTCTTCTACGAGACGACAAAATACAACCCCCACTCCCCCTATTCGGCAAGCAAGGCAAGCAGCGATCATTTCGTGCGAGCTTACCATGATACTTACGGTATGCCCACTATTGTGACCAATTGTTCTAATAACTACGGCCCGTACCAGTTTCCTGAAAAACTGATACCCCTATTCATAAACAACATCCGTCATCGCAAGCCGTTGCCGGTCTATGGCAAAGGCGAGAATGTGCGCGACTGGCTTTACGTCGAAGATCATGCTTGTGCCATCGACATAATCTTCCATAAAGGAAAGATTGCTGAAACATACAATATCGGCGGCTTCAACGAGTGGAAGAACATCGATATCATCAAGGTTCTGATACGAACTGTCGACCGTCTTTTGGGACGCAATGAAGGCGAAGATATGGATTTGATAACTTACGTTACCGACCGTCTGGGGCACGATGCTCGTTACGCCATTGATTCTACGAAACTCCAAAAGGAACTGGGCTGGGAACCGAGTCTGCAATTTGAAGAGGGCATCGAAAAAACCGTTCGCTGGTATCTCGATAATTCCATATATAAATAATCATGATTACTGTTTCTGTTATTATTGTTAATTACAGAACATATAATCTTACTGTGGCAGCAGTAGATGCTGTACATAGAGTTCTAAAAGGTTATAGCTATGAAGTAATTGTCATAGACAATCACTCTAATGATGAGAGCTATGACAGACTGCTTGCACTTACGAATGCAAATACTCACATTTATAAAACCCCGAAGAATGGAGGTTTCGGATATGGTAATAATTATGGAGTCTGCCGATCGTCCGGAAAGTATTTGTTCTTTTTGAATAGTGACACGATTCTTTACGATCATATTTTAATGGACATGATTGAGTACATTGAATCTCATAAAGAGATTGGTGTAATGTCCTGTTTAATGGAAAACGGAGATGGAGTTCCTTTAGTAATAAGTCATCGTTTTGAGACATTAAAGACGTTGTTTCTCCAAACTATCATAAAACCGATTGTACCTCAAAAAATACAAGATCGCAGAGCCAAAATAAATCATATATCCTTTTTCGGAAGAGTAACAGATTGTGATTGGGTGTCTGGCGCGGCAATGCTGATGCCTCGAAAAGTTTTTGATCAGGTTGGTGGCTGGAATGGGCTTTTTTTCATGTATATGGAAGATGAAGAATTATGCCTCAGGGTACACAGAAGCGGGTATAAGGTAGTTGTTTATCCCCAGCTGGGATTACGACATCTTATCGGGAAAAGTGGAGGATCCTCATTTGTCGCGTATGAAAAATATAAGAGTTCAAAGTTGTATTTTAGAATGGTGAAAGCAGGTCCAGTTTTCTTGATAAACTTCTTGATTTACCTACAGGCGTGGGGATATATGAAAAAAATAGGATATAGGACAAAAATTAATGTAATAAAAAGGCTTATTAAGGTATGACTAATCCCGCGTTTTCGATAATAATTCCATTATACAATAAACAGGACTATATTAGGCAAACGATTGAGAGTGTTCTCAAACAGACTGTCGAAAGTTTTGAAGTCCTTGTAATCGATGATGGTTCAACAGATGATAGTGCTAATGTTGTCGCATCTATTGCAGATTCCAGAGTGCGATTGATAAAACAGGCAAATAAAGGTGTTTCTGCAGCAAGGAATAATGGCATTAGGAAAGCAACTGGGAAATATGTGTGTTTTTTAGACGCTGACGATTTATGGTCAAATAATTTTTTGGAGGTCGTAAGAAATTTGTTTGCTGAATTTCCTAATGCTGGATTCGTATGTCCGTCATATCAAGTTGATTATGGCAATAGAATTTTAGAGCCACGGTGGAAAGGTGTCGACTTGAAGAAAGACGGGTTGGTTACAGACTTTTACGAAATGGCAACTGCGCCGTTTTGGATTTGCAATAGTTCATGCATTGCAATTAAAAGAGAGGTTTTGCTTAATCTAGATCGCTGGTTTCCCGAAAATGAAACGGTTTATGAAGATTTTGACTTATGGATACGTTTGGGGGTAATGTATCCCGTCGCTCACAGTAATACGATATGTTCGACTTATCGACGTATTACAGAGAAAAATGCTCGCACAGCTCATACAAAAAAAGTGGTGTATTCTGCTACCTATATGAATACTCTAAATTTGTTAATGCAATCTCCAAACTTATCAGCTAAACAGAAAAAGTGTGTGCATGCAATTATAGATCGAAGAATGGTCCCGTATATTTTTTCGCTCTTAGTGTCAAATAGGCGAAAAGTAGCAAAAGATATTTTAAAGACTTGGCATCCTGCGAAAAAATATAAAATTTATCGCATTTCGCTGAAATGTGCCGCATATATGCCCAATAGGATAATCAATGCAGTCCAAGCGATACGATACAAATTATTTTAAAACGAGTGATGGCATCTAAACAGGTTGTATATATATCAAGTATTCCATGGAACTTTTCCTGGCATCGTCAACAAGAGATGATGTCTAAAATAGCGGAAGTTGGATATGAGATTCTCTTTGTTCAGCCCTGCTTCAAAAAACATCCATTTAAATACGGATTGCAACGTAAAAATAATATCTGGATATTGTCGGTTGCCGGTTTGCCGTTTGAACGATGCTCGTATATTATTAACTGGATTAATAGTAAAATTGCCAATTTTCAGATAAATCTGGCGTTAAAACAAATTGGTTTTGACAACCCGATTGTTTGGTTAGATCGTGTCCATGGATTCGATTTCAATCATTTCTCTCGATCTTGTGTGACAGTGTATGACCTGATAGATGAGATTACAGCGTTCGGGAGGATACATAACAATAAAATGCTAATACGTTTAGAAAATAAAGTATTGAAGGAAGTTGACGTGCTGATATCTTCTTCACAGACTTTATTGAAACGGAAATTGCAACAGAGCGGCAGAAACCCTAATAGACATAAGCTATTCATACCTAATGCAGTAGATGTGAAAAGATTTGCTTCCAGCAATACTATTTGGGGACCTCTCTCTCGTGGGAAACATCCTATAATCGGCTTTGTAGGCGAAATTTCACCCAGAAGATTGAATTACAAGCTAATTCATTACCTCGCATATAAACATAGGGAGTGGCAATTTGTGTTTATCGGTCCGCATATTCCTCAAGATAAAAAAAATCTCGAAAGAGACAATATAACAGTATATAGTCCTGTTTCAGGTGAAAAGATTCCTTCTGTCATCAATG
>ULPV01046633.1_pt1 | contig 14998 bp, 22 predicted proteins | sample 1953831 | NCBI WGS metagenome assembly ULPV01 (sample SAMEA4835638, study PRJEB28245) | human gut metagenome | biome: gut microbiome; material: fecal sample | place: Denmark | collected 2008 | reverse complement strand
GATATAATTATGAATCGTGTGAAAAGCATCACTCCCGGTCATGCCTGTAATTTCAAAAATAACCTCTGCCATCTTCTCCCTGCTTCTTCTGGCAAATGCCTGGCATATCTCTACATCATGAAAATAATCCTCCAGGTATTTTCCCTCCAGATAACACAGATCCTCCGGCATGCTTGTAGGACTTTCATATACCTGCCAGTGAAGCTGTTTTAAGGCATCCTGTATCTCACTTTTTCTTCCCTGTTCCTTATAGGTGCGGATAATCTCATCCCTTTTTTCCAGATACTCACCATAGCCACGGTTTAAGTTAATGGCAAGTTTCTGATAAAGCTCTGCCACCTGCTTTCCAAGATTTCTGCTACCGGAATGAATTACGAGATACTTTGTTCCATCTGCTGCTTCATCAATCTCAATAAAGTGATTTCCGCCTCCAAGTGTTCCAAGAGACCTTGCAAGTCTCTTTGCATCTTTCAGCTCCCTGTAGCATCGAAGCTCTGTCAGATCAAATTTCTCCTGCCGTCCTTCCCACACCTCACGTCCTGATGGAATAAAATGTGCTGCCTCATCCACTTTCTCAAAATCAATATCGTCTTTTCCAAGATTTACCGTATACATCCCGCATCCGATATCCACTCCGACCACATTGGGAACTGCCTTATCAGTTATGGTCATTGTTGTTCCTATCGTACATCCCTTTCCGGCATGCACATCAGGCATGATACGGATCTGGGAGCCTTCTGTCATTGCATAATCACACATGCGTCTGATCTGCTCAATGGCTTCATCCTCTACTACCTTTGCATAGCAGAGAGCCGTATTTACTTTTCCTTTAATCTCTATTGCATTCATTTTTCTTTTCCTTCCTGATATTTAACATTGGACAGTACTCCTCATGGGATTTGAACCCACAACCTACCGGTTAAAAGCCGGTTACTCTACCGATTGAGTTAAAGGAGCATAAAAAATACCGCCCACCTTCATCTAAGGTAAGCGGTACGCTAAAACATGTTTATCTATTATGCCCTGTCCGGCTATGCCTCCGGTTCAGGTGCAGCATCAAAAACACAATTTTCTCGTTTATGCCTCGCCTTAAATGAGCGTATGAAATCAAAGCCCCACTCATGATCTTTAAGCAGTGCTAACGGTTTACGTTCACTATGAAGCTGGTCAAAACGATACATTGTTGTCATGTCTTTTTCCTTTCTGTGGAGTTCTCTGTCTCCGCTTATCTTTTATCTGTAACCAAGAATAGCACAATTTTCTGCCGTTGTCATTATACCTGTGGTATAAATTATAATTCTATTCCTGCTGCCGCTGCAAAATCCTTTTTCCTGTCTGACAGTTCTTTTTGTTCCTGTTCAGACAGGAAGTTAAAGATTTCATCATAATCCATTCCCTGCATTGGTGTATCCATTGCACGCTGAATCAGCTTTGTATCACGCCACTCCTGCCACAGATCATCAAACAGATCTCTGCTGTTAGTAAAGGTAAAATCATTCTCAAACCCGCGTTCTTTACTGTAATACTGTAGTTTGACAAATCCATATCTGCCTACGTCCAGAACTACGATATTTTCAATCTCATACAGCTCTGCAAAAGCATCTGCTACCTTCTGGCATTTCTTATGTTCTTCCTCTGTGATAAATGATTCTTTCATTTGTTGCAAAACCTCCTGATATAATATTTCAATACTCTTCAATAAATACTATACCGTATATCTTTTCAGGCTTCAGCAGTTCTATCCCAGAAATCACGCATTTGTTTTCCTCGTCAATTTTATAAGCTGCTCTTTCGTACATTTAAAGCAAAACTTCCCCAGTCAACCTGTACACAATCCGTAAACAATTCATCTGCAATAAACAGAAAATCCCATCCGCCAAGTCTCTCTATCCTGTTATTATCTGCAAGTATATCATAAGGATTTTTATTTTCTTTCCACGTATTCAGCCTGTTCTCTTTAATTTCTCCATAAAAGATTGATGACATCATAAACATCTGCCTCCGTTAATCTTCCAGTCCCCATATAACAGTCACAGTATCAGAGATATCTATATCATCAGGCTCGATGTCCATATCATAGGAAGCAGACTCACATTCCTCCGGTTCACAGCACCGAAGCGACATTTCCTGTAATGGTCTTGATACAAAATCAATCTCTCCCCATGAATAATCAATAGTTATGATTTTTCCTAAATTTACTCCTGCTTCCTCGGTCAGTACAGATGCCTTTGCCTGAGAATCCTTTACTGCTGCAGCAAGAAGCTCATTCTTTGACTTCTCCGGATCTGCTACTGTATATTCGATAGAAAATTCCGGAGATACAGAACAATGTGCCAGAGCATATAATATTTTTCCAAGTCTCTTATTGTCTGCCGGGAACTCCAGCTTCATGCGATGCACATATTTATATCCTTTGAATCTTCTCTTCCAGCTTTTATCCCTTGCCTGATAGCTCTCGTATTCAGTATCAATGTTAAAATATAGTGTTTTCAGCTCTTTTCTCTCATATCCCATTTTTTCAATAAGATCCTTTAAGATTTCCACACAATCGGATGATTTCCGTAATGTTTCATCATATTCTTCATATATACCCTCTATACTGATTCTGAGTCGTATCATATCCGGTTTTACTGACAGTTTTCCCTTGCCTGTTACTCTGATTGTTCTTTCCATTATGCTTCACCCTCCATATTCTGTCTGCACGCATCAAATATACATTCAATGACCTTTTTATCTGCTTTAAAATATTTGCCGAAAGGATTGATCACAACTCCTGCAACCTTATCATTATGTAATCCTGTTTCTAAAATCTGTCTGAACGGGATTTCCATCACAACATTCGGAACAGGCTTTTTATGGCTTTCTTCCTCATTGGTAAAGATATACAGCCATTCTATTCCATCCTCTGCTGCAACGGTATCCATGCGAAGCCTTACTTCCTGGTCCACTGCCAGCTTGTCTCCTTCCTGCAAACTCCTAACATCAAGATTAGGAAACAATTCTCCACTTACTGTTACAAACGGTACCCATCCCTGTCCATCGTTCATTATGCGAAAACATATTGCTGTGATCACATCTATAAAACTCTCATGATTCTGATTTTCATAAAGATTACTTATGGCATTTTCTATCAGATCATTACCACTTAATGACTCATCTGCTTCCAGGTTATTTCTTCCAAGCACTTCATCAAATGCATCCAGCACCCTGTTCATTTCCGGATCTATCCTGTTCCGGCATTCAGCTTTCAGAACTGCCGGTATTCCAAAGAAAGCCTCGGCTATGCTTCCTGTTATTGCCGCAAGAGTATCTGTATCCCCGCCCAGCGAAACAGCATTTCTTACAGCATCCTCAAAATCTTCCGCCTCCAGAAAAGCGGTGATTGCTTCCGGCACTGTCTGCTGACAGCTCTCAACATGGTGATAATACGGACGGATTTCATTCAATGTCCTGCTCAGGTCATAATGAAATTCCTGCTCCACGTAATCCCTCATATCTTCCTTGGACGCTCCGCTTCTGGCAAGAAATATACAGCTTGCTGTTGCTTCTGCTCCTTTGATTCCTTCCGGATGGTTGTGTGTGACTGCTGCCGTCCACCTTGCGACCTCTCGCGTTCTTTCAATCGTATGATATAACCAGCCTGCCGCTGATACTCTCATTGCGGATCCGTTGCCATAACTTCCATATGGCTGTGGATGTCTGTCTTTTAACCAATGTCTGAAACTCCCTCCATATCCTGCATGAGGATAATGTTTTCCCCAATCCTGCATATTGGCAATTACTGCTTCCTCTATTTCTTTTTCATCTGCATCAGGACCTACTGCAATCAATGCCTCTGCCACAGCTATGGCCATGACCGAATCATCTGTGAAACCGCAGCCTCTTGTGAAAAATTCAAATTTCTTTGTCTTATCTCCCCTGTCAAATTCAAACGGACTTCCTATGATATCTCCTAAAATTGCTCCGTACATATCTGCCTCCAGTCTCCGGAAAGCATCCGGTATTATCTCTTTTCTTGTTACAATATGAGTATATCCCGAAGGCGCTTTGAGGTGGTCACTGAATAGGCGACACTTTAAGGCAAAGAAAATACCGGTACTAATCCGTACCGGCATCACAAAGTCAATATTTACTTGTAAACCAATCATAAAACTCAATTTCTTCTTCATCAGAAGTATTTTTATCAATAAATTCCTGTAAATCCTTTTTCATATTATTATAAGTTTCCTGATATTGTGTACTGTTGCAGAAAACAGTATGCATCATTCCGCCATAAATGCCACATGTGATGGCATAATATCTTTCACATTTTTCCAAAGTTATCCGGCATGAATCCTTGTATTCTTCATCTGAAATTATCAATCCGCCTTCACTTCCTGTCTGATCTGTCTGATAAATATTATCCCACATATATTCTACACTCCCAATATTTCATTTGTATACTTGAACAGTGTCACATTCAACTGCATGATATCATACTGCTTGTCAATAATCGCTTTCTGCACAATCAGGTCAAACTTACTGCTTGGACTGAACGCCCAGTCTGCTCTAGCCATCAAATCTTTTGACTGCTCCAAGTCGAGATGCAGTGAAATACATAGTGCCATGACAGTCTTTTTCTTTGGATGATAATTTTCATCACACTGAATTTTTGAGAAATGCTTCCTGTCAAGGTTTGCATTTTTCCATACATCCTTATTATCAACTCCTGCTGTTGCAATCAATTCAAACAGCTTTTCGTGAAAAGACGCTCCCATATTTGCAAGCTGCTCTTCCAAGGACATGTCAGCTGACAGCATACAGGGTTCCGTCAACCTGACATCAGCATCCGATTCTTCATCGAATGTGTAACTTTCCTCAGTTTCTTCACTGCGGAGCATTTGCTCATATAGTTCTTCTTCTGGTATATGTCTGCTTCTGACACGCCCTCTGTTTCCTGCCGGATATTCCTTCTTATGACTTTCCCTGATATAATTGGCATCTATATAGGAATCTATCTCTCCAACTATCTGGCCGGATAACTGAAATGACTTCTTGTCAAACACCACAAGAATGATCTGCATTTCATTTTCTGTAAGAAACTCACTAAATACGGATACTGCTATCTGTAATGCCTTATCCTTTGGGAACTCATACACTCCGGTTGAAATCAAAGGAAATGCAATGCTCTCACATTTCAATTCAACAGCTTTCTGCAAGGATTTTCTGTAACAACTCTCCAGAATATCAAACTCATGCTGCTTGCCATCTTCCCATACAGGACCTACAGTATGTATGATATATTTTGCCTGTAGCTGATATGCTCCGGTAACAGCAACATCTCCTCTCGCGATTTTGCCAATCTTTTGACGTTCTGCAAGGAGTTGTTTCTTTCCGGCCGCCTCATAGATTGCCAGATCCGTGCCACTTGCACATATCGGATTTGGATTAGCAGTATTGACAATAGCATCCGCCTTTACTTTTGTAATATCATTTCGGACAATCTTAAATGGCATATGGCACCTCCTTCGTTTTACGCTTTACTCGTTCACCACACCACCTGCAATCAGTTTCTTATAAAACTCAACTGCCGCTGCAAGATCCCTATCATCCGGATGTCCTTTGGCAACACCACCAATCAGTTTAAATGGTCCAAATGTATCAAAGCCCTTGCACGAAAACCTTCCCACCAGATTATAATGCTTTCCATAGATTTGAATGCCTCACTTCCACCATAAGTACACATCAGAAAAATGTTTTTATTCTCTATCAGATGGACAGATGCAAATTTAAGTACAGACTGATGAAATTTTCCGTAATAAACTCCTGACGCAAATCCTATCAGGTCATAGCCAGATAAATCTTTTTCTGTTACCTGTGTAGCATCTATCAGATCAACTTCATTTGTCTTGGCAATTTCATCAATAATTTTCTTTGTATTTCCATGATGCACTGATGCATAAATAATTGCTGTCTTCATATATTGTTAGTTCCATCCTTTCCATACATCCGGCTGATATCCCAGTGTTGACTGCTTTCCATTCCTTACTACCGGTGTTTTAATTATCTGTGGATTCTCCAACACTTTATCCAACTTGTCTTCATCCGCAATATACTTGATAAGAGCAATAAGATCCTTGTCTTTGCCATCCCAGTTGATCATATTATTCAGACCACCATTATCCTGAGCGACAGAGTTAAATTCGCCCTTGCTCATGCCTTTTTCTTTCATATCAATAAACTGATACTTAATGCCTCGCTCCTTAAAGAAGCGTTCTGCCTTTTTTGTATCATTACATTTCTTAGTTCCAAATATCTGTATATTCAAATCAGTTCTCCTTTGCTCTGACAAGTTCTTTCTCAATCCATGTCATAATTACATACACTAGGTAATCCTGCTGCACCTGACTTAATTCTCTTCCTGGCTGCATCTTATGCCATTTCCTGATACACTCACGACAACATGTTGCGGTTGCATGCTGCGCAATAAATACCGGATGTCCCTTTGTCGGTGTCTGCTTTCCATCATTCGGGATAAATGCCGGAGCTTCACGCTTTGCTATAAAATCCTGTGCGTGCTGCCGTATCACATCCAATCCTTTTTCATTGATGTAATCAATATCCTTTTGCTTCAAATGAAAACTGCTCCTGAACTTCGAGGCTTCGAGATGTTCAAAGAGCTGTCTATACCATTCTTCCTTAGTCATCAGACTTCACTTCCATTATCCATTTACAATCGGAGAAATAATAGGTTTTCCATCTCTGTCTAAAAGCGGTGTCAATCCTCCTGAATATCCTGCTGCATGATAAAGATAATTTACTCCGGTTTCCTTATCTACCCAGATTTCTGTCACATTCATAGTTCCCTGTGAATATGTTCTTTCAAATCTTTCATTCTTTGCCATTGTTTTCTCCTTCTCTGTTCTGAATTGCCATGCGTATCATCTTTTCAAATGACTCGCTGAAATGCTCATCATCTTCTGGTGTCCGTTTCTTTGGTCCTTTTATATGATTCTTTCCGGATGCCCTCCGGGCTTTCTTGTTTAGATGCCGTTCCATAAGCATCCGATCTATGTTGTCATTTGTATACCATTTCCCTGACTGATGGACCGCATAAGCTCCTTTGCCAAGTGCCATTGCCGCCACCCCATAATCCTGTGATACAACAATATCCCCCTTATGACAAATGCTGATCAGTTTATAATCCACTGCATCAGCCCCGGCACCTACCACAATTACCTCACTGTAATCTGATTGAAGCACATGGTTCGTATCACATAACAGAGTCCCGGTATTCCGTATTTCTCTGCAATTCTTTCTACTATATCAACCACTGTACAGGCATCTGCATCCACATAAATATGCTGATTTCCAATTTTCTTTGCCATTTCTTCCTGATACATTGCATATTCTGTTTTGCTCATACAAACCGGTCCGATTGATGTTTCATATATCTGTCGGTCAGCAATTTCCTTTGGCTCCTGTTCCATCATCCAGTACTCCTATATTACGATTTTTTCGTCGTTAATCTTGACCAATGTCAATAGAATCCCTGATAATCAGAATATTTTTCTTGTATTTGTATATAGTTTTTTATTTCTTCAATGCTTAATATATTTTGTGGTGGTACATCTCTCACTGTCATTCCCGTAAAATCGAATTCATAATCAAAACCAAAGAGATCTTTCGTTATGTTATATTTGACTATTTCAGCGATTAAACTATTACGATGTACCTCATGAATATCGCCTAAGTGGAATACCTAACTGTGCTATTTTCTCTATGATATCTGGTGAAAAGTATCCTGTAATTATCGTAACATGATCACTAGCTTTTACATTTTCTATTACATTATTCTCTAAGTTATCTACTAATACCGCCATATATTCCTCCCAATCCGTTTTTAATAAGTATATCATACTTGTACAGATTTCCAAGGAATTAAACATAAAAAGAGAGGCGGTCAATACACTCCCCTGCACCAACCGCCATCAGTTATGAATCTGCTATCTTTCAGCATTTTTCGACTTTTCAATATTCCCTGTTTTCCTATCCTGTGATATCTGCTTCGCCTGTTTTATCTTTTCTCTCACAGACGTCTTTTCCTGTTTTCTCACCTGTGCCTTTTCTTTCAGATACTGCTCCGCTGATTCCAGATACTCTGCCAACGGTCCTGTCTTGTCCTCCGTGATAGGATTGATGTCTACTGTAATTCCGGCAATCGCAAATCCACCCTCATGCAGTATATTGAAAAAATCATCTTCCCTGATTGTGCCTTTATAGTCCACCACAACATCCAAGTCTGAACCTGTTTTCTCTATGCCCCGACATCTGCTGCCTGATAAAATCACATTTTGGTATTTTATAAAATGAATATTGTTCTGCTTCCTTTCCATAGAAATAGGACAGCTTTATTCTATCATCCATTCGATACTCCTTCCTGTTCCAGAAGTGCAATATCTACACTTCTGGAATATCCTTTTCTTACTATACTATCTGTCCCTGTTCTTCGCTCCATTTTTCCAAAAGCTGAATAATTATATTTTCACGATCTTTTGAAGAGAAATGTGATGAGCGTTGCCAGAGAATACTCCATTTCATCCGGCTCCTCATATCCAAGGCTGATTGTCAGGCTTCCCTGTGGATCTCCATCTATCAACAAAACTTTCTCCTTTTGATATGAGTGCAGATAAAGTAGCACTCATATGTGCAAAGAAGGAAGAATCATTAAAACAAACAAATATAAAAGCATATCGCTTAAGCGAGAAATCAAAAACAACGCTTTCACAATACGACCGCCTTCGCACGATTCAAAATCAATCAGAGAGGAAGGTGGTATAAATGAAGGCAAAAATTCGACACTAAGTCCAGTAATACTGTAGCCTTCTAAGACTGAATGCAATCAGTGAACACTTAGAGGAAGTGATTGCCAGTGCAACGGATTACGAAAGATTTCTACATCAGTTTCTTCGTATGGAAATAGATGCCGAAGAAGAACGTGCAAAGGAGTTCAAAATCAAAGCTACTAAATTTCCATACCGAAAATACATCGAAGATTTGGAAATGGATCTTCTGCCAGAGGAAATGCGTAACCGCTTACCGGAGCTATGTTCTCTGGATTTTATCAGAGAAAGAAAAAATATCATTATGACCGGAAATCCGGGGACAGAGAAAACGCATACTGCTATCGGGCTTGGAATAAAAGCATGCGAACAGGGTTATCGTGTCCTATATACAACAATCCCTTATCTGGTGACAGCACTAAAAGAAAGTAACAGCAAGCAAAAACTTTGCACCTACCAGAAACGCTTTGAAAAATACGACCTGATTATAGCGGATGAGCTTGGTTACATATCTTTTGACCGAGAAGCTGCTGATTTATTATTCACAGTACTTTCCCTGAGGGCATCTCAGAAATCAACCATCATTACATCAAATCTCACATTTGAGAGATGGGACGAAATCTTCGGAGATGCAGCCATTACAAGTACAATCGTTGATAGGCTTACATACATTGCTTATCTGATTGATATAGAAATTGATTCCTACAGGCTCCGTGAAACTTTGCGGAACAATGGAACCAACTTCTAAACAGTAGTTAAATAGTAACTGCACTTCTTATAACACAAATCTCTTTTACAATCCACTAGTTATCAGCGAATTTTAATTAATGAGCAGACACTAATCATATATAACCATAATTAAGTTAAGTTCTTCAGGTTGATTGCTTTCTTATTGAAAGTAATCAATTTATATCACAATTCACATGTTCTATAATGCAAACTGGATGAAGAATCGAACTCATCCTGTCACTTACTATTCAAATCCAAGAATGCCAAAAATGTCTACATATTTATAAACTGTCCACACTCAGGGCATCTATCCGCTTTGTCTCGAACGTGTTGCTTTATATAGACTTTTTATTAATTCATCAAGTTTAACTTTTTCATTAAATATATCTCTCAACAAAAACCTTTTTTATGAACTCTGAAGCATCATCAATGAGCTTATAAGTATTCTCTAGTGTGATTATCTCATTTTTATCAATGTGCGAAAGATCACGCTCCAAAAATTCAAAAGAAAATAATTGGTCAATCCTGTCATTAAAGACATCTTTGTCAAAGACATTTTCGATTGAAAATACATTCCCTACGCTTAAAATCTTTTTAAGGTCATGGTATTTAGCATAATCCTGATATAGATAATAATTTATATCATAGCTTTCTTTTTTGAACTGTTGGTTTTTTATAGCAAACAGTTTTTCGTCATTTTTTAGGCCGTTATAAAATGGCAAGAAGATATTGTGTGATGAACAAACATCAACATATAAATGAATAACATAACCTAAAAAGAAATCTCTATCGTATTTATTGTGCTCAGAAAGGTAAAATTCCTGTATTCGTTCAAGCCAGATGTCTAATTCCTCCTGAGTTGAGATTCTTCCCCAGGAAGCATCTTTATCAAATATATGACTCTGTTCTTTCATTTTTACATTAAAGTTTTTCGAAGCATGTATAGCATCCGGAGCAATAGTTCCAACAATATACGTATTGTAATTAACGATTGGATTTATGTATTGCATTACCTTTTCAGCTATCAATATATGTGTCATTGTATAAGCCATTATTAATACTCCTTTTTACAATTATTATTCTACATTGATAATAACAGCACCTATCAATGTATCACTTTCTTCAGAACCCGCTATTTCTCCTTGATAAATCCAAGGAGTCCAACCCATTCCTATTGTTTCAAGTAATTTTATAATTGAAATATCGAGTTCCATAGCTTTTAACAATAACTCTATTAGAGAATCAATTCCAGATATGGTCTCTGTGTGTTTGAAACTCATTTTTAGAAGCATGAGATTTATTTGCTTCCATATACTTACTGCGTTGTTTAACAAATTTTTTTCTTCTTGACATCCAAAATGCTCAAATAAGAAAGCTAATCCTCTATATGAATCAACAATTTGTCGTGTGCAAACATTTACTCTGCAAACGTTGGGAGTATTTGTCTCAAATAAATCTGTTCTTATTTCTACCTTTCTCAAGTCACATATCAATCTTTGGTAATTATTTCTTATTGTTTCTTCAGTTATATTTTCAAATAACGAATAAACATCAACAATTGAAACTGTATTTGTTGTCTCTTTCTTATGTACTTCATATATTTGGTATGGTGCTTTTGTTAATTCTTCAATAGGCCATATTTTAGAGTTATTCCTCTGTCAATTGACTCTTTGTCAAACAACTCACTCTTTACGTTGTAGTAATTATCATTAATAACATAACTATCATTTTTCTCACCGCATATTATGCAATTGTGTGATCCCTCTTTTTCAATATCTGCCGTGTACTTATACGCACTGCTTGTTATTTCTATTAACGTGAGCCCTGAATTAGATTGTATATTTTCGTTACTATCAGTAAATGGCTCAATTGAAATGTTATATATATCCTTTGCACATAATCTAACATGTGGTTTAAATGTATATGCATTGTTTAATCTCAAACCAATAGTATCATTAGCTTTGAATTCCTGCTTAAGAAATAGTTTCCAAATCTCATTTCTATAGAATTGGCAGATAGTAAAAATCTGTTGTTCAAAGCAATCAAACATTGTTTTTGTAACATATTCAGGTAACTCTACCTCATCGATTTTTTCCACTAATTTCATGTCTGCTCCTTCAAAGTTATCGTACAATTTGCATCTAGAATACTTTATAGTAGCTCAGTTGTCAAGACAAAAACCTACATCTTTATGTCAACTATAATAAATTTTTAAATTCCACTTTTTCAAAGGGGGGGAATTTACTTCTGCAAAGTTAAGGTTTACTGTTTTATACTGAGATTGTATGCTTATATCTCCTTCTGACAGCAGTAGAAGAAGCATACATATGAGCAAATATATTCCTGGTAACCAGAAACACCTTACACTTGAAGACCGCCTTTATATCCGTGATGAACTGAATAAAGGAACCTCTTTTAAGGATATATCCCGTTTTCTATGTAAAGGCCCTACTACCATATCGAAAGAGGTAAAAGCACATCGCTTATCGAACTGGTATCACAAGGGAACCTTTTATAATGCCAAGAACTTCTGCATTCACCGGTAGCATTGTAAGAAAAAAAATGCCTGTGGAAAGATCATTGTCTGTGGTATTAAATGTATCTCCTGACCAGCCTGTAACCAGACCTGTCCTGACTTTGAAAGGGAGCACTGTAACCGTCTGGACCATGCCCCTTACGTATGTAATGGATGCAGCAAGAAGATAAATCATTGTACCATTGCCTGTAAATATACCTATGATCCAGCTTTCGCTGACCGCAAATATCAGGAAGTATTAAAGGACTCCCGAAGTGGTATTAACATGACAAAATGTGAACTCAGTAAAGAATCAGCTGATTTCACCCCTGATAGCCCAAAGACAGTCTCCTTATCAGATATTAACTAATCGCCCTGAACTCGATATGTCTGTTAAACGGCAGACCGCATAGTGAGTATGATGAATTGTTTTTAAGAGCATTGCCACCCTACTATCCAATCTCAGATGCATCCATCATTGGAGATATGTTTAAGAGATATCAGCGGAAAGCCGGGCTAAGCAGACAGGCATTGGATGGTAAAGGTTATCATGAACTTCGCAGAAGACTTGCCAAAAAGCTTCTTGATTCGGGAACACCCTCAACATCCATTGCACAGATTTAGGGCATGATAATGTGAATTCAGTACGTCAGTATTTTTGCCTTAATACTTCTAACATAAAAGAATGTGCGTTGGACTTTTTAGGGATTGAAGTTCAGAGAAAGGAGCTGATGTACATGGAGCGTTTTCACTAGTGCTAGTATATAAATAGTGCAAAATAAACATGACCATTTTCAATAAATATTATATGATAAACCTATAGTTAAAGGAGAAATGATCATGTCAAAACAATACTCTCAACAATTCAAGGAAGATGCTGTAAAGTACAGGAAAGAACATCCTGAATTATCATTACGCAGTGCTGCCACAAATCTAGGTATTAGTGAATCAGCCCTCAAATGCTGGACTAAATCAGCTTTGGATAATGAAGGGGCTGTTCCAACAAGAGGATCCGGCAATTATTCCAGTGATGAGGCGAAGGAAATTGCAAGACTCCAGCGAGAATTGCGAGATACAAAGGACGCTCTTGAAGTATTAAAAAAAGCTATCGGTATCCTGGGAAAATGACAAAAGCTATTTATGCTGCTACATCAGACTATGTAGATGAGTTAAAGTCCCTGCATGAGAAACGTCGGTTTTCTGTCAGCGGGATACTGAAAAGATTAGGCGTTTCTCGTTCTGGCTATCTTGCATGGAAAAAGCATATTCCATCAGATACACAATTACAGCGTGAAAAAATAAAGGCTAAAATTCAAAACATATACGATGCATCACATCAAAACTATGGTGCTCCTAAGATTACAGCAGAATTGCAGAAATCCGGAGAACATATTGCACAAAAAACAGCAGGAAATTACATGCATCAAATGGGGATCAGAGCCCAGTGGATAAAAAAACATATACAGACTACCATTCATTCGGATTTCAGTGTCAAATTAAAAAATATATTAAATGAGCAATTTAATCCAGAAAGACCGGATGCTGTATGGTGCTCAGATATTACATATATTTGGACATATGAAGGATTCGTTTATCTTACAAGTATAATGGATCTGTATTCCAGAAAAATCATAGCATGGGTACTTAGCGATACTCTGGAAGCATGTAATGTTGTTAAGTGCATTGAAGAAGCAAAATCAAAAAGAAATGTTACGAAACCTTTAATTTTCCATTGTGACAGGGGATGCCAGTATGTATCTGAAGCAGTCAGAAATGCAACGTCCGATATGATAAACAGTTATTCAAAGAAAGCATATCCATGGGATAATGCATGTATTGAATCATTCCATGCCCTGCTAAAAAGGGAATGGCTCAACCGATTTAAAATATTTAATTACAAGCAGGCATATAAACTAGTGTTTGAATATATTGAAACATTTTATAATACAGTTCGTATTCATAGCCATTGTGATTATTTGTCGCCTAACCAATATGAAGACAGATATTTAATAAAAATGGCTAAAACTGCTGCAAAGATAGCAGGATAAGCAGTCATACAATTCTGAAAAAATGGTCACATTTAATTTGTACTTTTTCTTGACATAGGACCAATTACCTCATATTTCATTTTGTAAGCAAAAGCCTTTTCACTCGGACTGATCATTTCCCGCTGTAAGTTAGAATCAACCATTGATACTATTGCTTCATCATCTTTCAGCACCCTGATAATTACAGGAACCTTCCGATATCCTATTTTTTCAGCAGCAAGTTTTCTTCTGTGACCGGATATTATTTCATAGTATCCTTCCTTTTTAGGTCTCACTATCAGAGGATTCAGGATGCCATACTTTTTAATGCTTTCCTGTAATTCAATCATCTGGCTGTCTGCCTTGACTTTGAATGGATGATTTTCAAAACCTCTCAACCTTTCCAGCTCAATCTCAACTACCTTTTCATCTGTTTCCTGCAATTTCGTTTCTTCTGCCATAGGCGATTTTCCTTTCCCTGAACGCACTCGCGTTACTCGCTCGTTGTCGCGGCATTCGTCAAAGTCTCAAGCAAGCTTGGACCTTGACTCATTGCTCACGCAAAAAAAGCCCGTCCAGAATAGATTGTTATTATCTAATCTGAACGGACTTCTCCGACAGGCCTTATATTACAGGCAAGAATATAGTGTTATTTTACTCAGATTTACACCCCAAAACTCATCCTACATTGTGATTCATCCTTGACGCTGACAATCTGAAAAGAACATCTTGATGACAAGTTTTCATTTTCGCTGACAAATTCCATTTTCTAAGTACTTCTCGCTGACAAATTTGCCATCGAAATTCAGAAATTTGCATGAAAAAAGCGGCAATGATTTTGTCTTCATTACCGCTAAAAACTAGCGTCTCCTATAGGAATCGAACCTACAATAGAGTCTTAGGAG
>ULPV01006236.1_pt1 | contig 15351 bp, 10 predicted proteins | sample 1953831 | NCBI WGS metagenome assembly ULPV01 (sample SAMEA4835638, study PRJEB28245) | human gut metagenome | biome: gut microbiome; material: fecal sample | place: Denmark | collected 2008 | reverse complement strand
GCTGTTCAGGCAGCTTGACCCCGGCCGCCGTTTTAAAAACCAGCGGCTGGTAAGACGTCATCAATTTATTATACGCCTCTTTATCACCTCCGGCATAGCGCTGCCAAAGCTCAGCTTCTTCCTCACGGGAAAGCAGCGGCGTTTTCTGCAGCTCTGCCAGATATTCTTTCAGCATGGGCATACCTTCCTTAAATATTAATTAAACATTCTTAAAATTTACTTAAAAAGTAACTTTATATTCAATGCCATACCAGTCTTCCGTGGTATCGTAATCTTTGTTGCGTTCATAGTTAATGCTCATATGGCGCGAAATATCATACTGGGCAAAAATACTTTCATGTTCGCTGTCGGAACTTACCGTATAGCCGACAAGCAGATTATCCGTCAGATACTTGCTTACCAGAATATTATACTGGTCTTTTTCATCCTCGGTAAGCTCGCCTTCTTCACGCCCAAGGCTGTGCCCCGTGCGCAGGCGTCCGGAATAAATCATAAATTCATTAAGTCCAAGCGTTTCCTTAAAGATTTCTTCCACGTCGCCCAGCACCGTCATTTCCAGGCCCACCGTCATCAGGTTCTGGAAGTCATCCTGCGTTACGCCCTGGTTAGTGCCGGTTACTTCGCGCTGCAAAGTCAGCATTTTTATAATCTGGTCTTTGGTCAGCGCCGGGTCACTGCGCAGAATCATTTCCATCTGCTCAAGCGGCCCCGTAACGCGCAGGAAAATATCATAGCGCCTGAAACGCGTAGTAGCATCAAGGTTTACCGTCGGCAGCACATCGCCGGGCACCGGCCATGCCACCGAAGCATTGTGAATTTCAAACGGCGTGCGCAGATAGGTTATGGTTCCCTTATCCACCTTAATGTTGCCGTCTATATTAGTATACACTGTACCGCCGGTAACATGCAATCCTCCGGAAAGCCACAAATCGTACAAATATTTGTTGTAAAGGTGAATATCCGGCCCAAGTGTTACCTTAACATCCAGCCCGTAGTTGCTGCTGCCTTCGGAAAGCTCCGGTATCGTAGGCATATTGACAAGCACGTCGTCCAGGCGGATATCTGCCTGAATATGCGGGCGGTAGCCAATGCCGCCGCGGCGGGTGCCTTCCTCCGTATCGGTGCGGATAAAATAGCGCTGCGGAATGATGCCCGCCGTGCCGTTAATACGCCCGGAGAAAATTTCCGAAGCGATTTCCGCATCTTTAAAGACGGCGTTGATGATATAGGTTTTATCTTCCTGTGCGCGCAGGGCGTAGTTGCCGGAAGCAGTTACCGTGCCTTTGCCCATCTGCACCGAAAATTCATTCAGCTGAATGTCGTTGCCGGTAAAGTCAACGTCAAGATTAATATTGTCAAATACCGTATACGCATCCTTCAGTTTCATCGAACCGCCGTGAATGGTTACTTCGCCGTAAACAAGCGGTTCTTCCAGCGTACCGGCCAGAGTTATCTGCCCAAGGGTTTCGCCAACGCCCCACTCAACCATCGGGGTTAAAAGGTGCAGCAGCCCGAGGCGCGCATTGTCAAGGTTAACCTTAATATTCATGGACGCTGCCGGATTGCGGCGCTGCTCTTTGCTGCGCAGCAAATCAAGCGGTATATCGCCGCTGGCGCTTAATTTGTAAATATCTTTGTTCAGCTGGGCATTTTCCAAGCGCAGCGTATCGTTGGCAAGGCTCAGTTTTGCCGTCAGGGCGTCAAAGCCGATGCCTTCAACATCGCCGTCAACAAGGTCTATATCCGCATTGCCCTGCGGATTTTCCAAACTGCCGTTCAAAGCAAGCGACATATCAACTTTGCCGTTTAATTTTACCGGGGCATCCATCAAAGCCGTAATTATAGCCGGGTTTGCATGCTGCGCCGAAGCGCTGATATTAAGTTCATGCGTATGCAGGTTTACCCAGCCTCCGGCATTTACGGAACCCGGAGTTTCTTCCACGGCCGCACTGCCGTTTGTTTCCGAAGCGCTTTCGGTAAGTTTCAGTTCGTCAAAACTTAAAATACCGTTTTGCAGGCGTCCTTTAAAGCGCATGGAATCATAGCTCAAATCTTTAACTTTTATCTCGTAAACGCGCATGTCGGCAAAAATGCCGCTGCCCCTGCCGCGCGGGTTAATCTTCAGGTGGCCGTCTGCCAGCCCGTCAATATCAAGTTCCACGCGTGCCATTTTTAAAATGGAGCGCAAATTGCCGTAAATAAAATCGACATTGCCTGTTAATGTGCGTTCAACGGCATCCAGAGAAAGTTCGGCTGCAAACCAGCCGTCGGGCGACTGTTCAAACGACGCTTCCACACGGTTATTATGCCTGCCGTCCGCAGTAAGCGTACCAAGAATATTTTTAAGTTCTTCGCCGTTAACAAACACCGCGTCACTGCTGATGCTGCCGTTAAATTCCGGATGCGTAAGCGTGCCGGTGAGGCTGCCCTGGGCGTTGACAAAGCCGTCAAGCGCCACGGTATCGTCGCTGATTGGCAAAGCGCCCAAATCCATATCGGTTATATCAAGGGTAAAATTAAGGTTCTGCGCCGCATCCATGGTACCGCTCAGCGAAGCCTCGGTGGAAAGTGCCTTAATATAGCCTTCGGTAAGGCGCAGGCTGCCGTCGGGCGCATAATAATAGCGTCCGCTGATTTTATCTATCAAGAAACCTTCGGCGCTGCCGTCAGTCAAAAGCAGGCTGCCTTCAATTTCCGGCGAAGATATCGGGCCCATAACGCTTACTTCGTTATCAATATTGCCCGTAAGTTTAACACCAAGCGCCGCAGCTGCTACTAACGGTTCAGCGCGGATGCCTTTGGTACTTACGGTTACGCTTACCACAGGTTCGGCGCCGCCGATATCCACCATGCCGTTAATAAGGTTATACCCCTGTTCCATGGCAACGCGGTAATCTGTTAAGTGCAGCACACTGCCGGACATATCAATTTTACCGTGTGCTTCGGGGAATACCAGCCCTGCAATATGCACGTTTTTAACCTGCGTATTGGCGTAAAAATTAATGCCGTTCAAATCGCCGCCAAATTTAAATCCGGCGGTTGCCGTGCCGCTGCCGTTTTGCCCAACGGCCGTAAAGAAGCTGTCCAGCGGAAAATTGACCATTTTGCCGCTGCCGCTGAAAGACCCGTCAAACATAACGCTGCCTGTCAGGTTCAGCGCACCTCCGTCACCCGCAAAAGCTGCAAACTTTTCAATTTCGCAGCTTTCACTGCCAACCAGCGCTTCAAAATCGACATCGCTCATCTGCAAATCACGCCAGCCAAGGCGTTCCATATTACCGGCAACGGTCAGATTTGTTTCTCCTTTTACGCCGGTCTGCCCGTGAATGGCAAGCAAACCGTCCAAATCAACAGTATCTTCTTTAAACCCTTCCAAAGCAAAATCCGTAATGCCGGAAGCGTTTAAAACAGCAAAAACTTCGCCGTCTTTAATATTGTATTCGCCGTCAAGGCGCAGATGGCCCTGAGCCACATCCACACCGGCTTCATCAAGCATTATGCGGCTGTCCACAATGGTAAACGGCAAATTCAGATTGGTAAATTCTTCGCCCTGCAAAGCAAGTTTTGCCGCTTTAATTTCACCCTTGCCCTGAATTCTTTCAAGGTCGTTAAAATCTACATCGCAGTTTATCTGCGCCGTATTTCCGTCAACGGTAAGCGCCAAATCTTCAAGCTTTACCTCACGCCCGTCAGCCTCAATGCTGCCTGCCAGTTCAACAGGCAGCGGCTCCCCGCCAGGCAGTGCTTCCGCCGCGAGCTGAATGCTGCCCTTGCCGCTTAAGCTTGTATTTTCTCCGTCATTTTCCCAGATTAGGTTCAAGCCGTCAACTTCACCGGCAAGTTTCTGCACAGGTGCGTAAGCGGCAGCAAAACCGCCAAAGTCCGTTAAAGTAAATTTTTCCGTTTTTAAAGCCAGCCGCCCATGGGCATTGCTGTCTACCACACCGGCAATTTTTAATTCTTCGCCGCCGTAAGCCACAGTGCCGTCAACGGCAAAATTAGGGTTGCCGCTGCCGTCAAGCGAAGCATTAACGCCAAAATTCCAGTTTCCGTACGGCGTTTCTACCGATACGCTACCGTCTTCAATGGCAAGATAGCCATAAAAAGGCGTTTCCGAAGAATCGGAAGGCTTTAAAAAGTTACGCAGGTTCCACTCATCCCTGGCATTCATCTTTAAATACAGCTGCGGACGCACCAGTTCTATATCCGACAACGCGCGTGCAGGCGCAGCAAGAGCCTGCAAAGGCGAAACGGAAAATCTCGCCTCAGGCACCTGTGCAATGCGCTCTCCGTCCGTGCCGCTTACCTGTAAACCGTAAGCAGTAAATTGCAGGCGGCCGTTCCAGTCAAAACGCTCTACTGTAACCGTACCGTTTATATAATTTTGCGACATGGTTTTAACAAGCTCCGGCACCTGCGCCAGATACTGCGGCGCAATAAATTTAACTGCCGCCGCATAAAGCGCTGCCGTCACTGCCAAAACCAGCAGGAATATTTTCCAAAATCTGTTCATATCTGCCTCCGCAGAAAAAATTATAATTTGACAGTTTATGTATTCTACGTTAAAAATAATCTTCCTGCTGTTTCAAAACAGAAAAAGCATTACACCTTAAATTTTACAAGATGTAATGCTTTTCAATACAAATTAGTTTAATTTTATTCTGCTGTCTGTTCAGCAGCTGCCGTATTTCCGTTTTCAGCAGCGGTGCTTGCAGCATTTTCAGCGGCAGGCTGTTCTGCGTCAGCAGTATTTGCCGGTGCCTGCGCACTGCCATCAGCTGCGTTTTCAGTTTGTGCTGCTGCGTCAGTACCTGCACTCTGCGCATCAGCGGCTTGTGCAGCAGTATCTTCAACCGGTTCGGGGGAAGGTTCTCGGTTCCGGTACGGGAACACCTACGCCCATGGAAGTATTGAGGGCTGCTTTAGAAGTGTTGTAGTTATAGAGAGCCTGGTAATAGTTGGTTTTGGCCTGCGTCAGGGCTTCCTGCGCATCCATAACGTCGATATTGGTACCAACGCCCGCCTGATAACGTACAACTGCGATATGGTAATCTTCTTCCGCACTTGCTACGGCAACCTGCGTAGTAGTAATGCGTTTTTCAGCCTCGCGCAGGTTAAGGTAATCTGTGCGTACTTCAAGTTCTACATTGTCTTTTATCTGGCGCTGAGATTCCTTTGCTTTGGCAAGGTTTTCCTGCGCTGCATGAATCTTAGACCACGTTACGCCGCTGTCGAAAATATTCATGCTTGCAGTAATACCGACGGACCAATGTTCATTATCATCGCCGGGCCAATTACTATTGCCATCACTGTCACTGCCGCCCCAATAATTACCTGCAACAGCGTTAATTTTAGGCATATGCCCACTGCGCGCAACTACCAGTGCCGCTTCCGCTGCGTCAACGCCGTATTCAGCCTGTTTCAGTTCAGGGCGGTGCTGCTCGCTGTAAGCCAGGCAGTAAGCCATATCGTTTTCATAAGGCTCATACTGCAGCCTGTCCTTCAGCAAAAGGGTAGTGCCGAGCGGTGTGCCGATAATGTTATTTAAAGTTGCTTCAGCAACATCATATTGGTTGGAAGCGGTAATATAGTTCTGCTTTGCGTTGGCAAGCTCAACTTCACTGCGCAGTACGTCTGCACGAGCTACAATGCCTACATTGTACTGGGCAATAACATTATCCAGATGCGCCTGCAAACGGTCAACCGATTCCTGGCGCAGAGCTTTCATGTTGGTTGCGTTAAGCATATTAAAATAACCGGTGGTTGCGGTTTCTTTCATTTCATTATAAGCCTGTTCTTCAGCGGAAAGCATGCTGCGGTAATTAGCCTTGGCCTGCCCAATCTGCCCCTGCAGTTCGCCGCCCGTAAAAATCGGCAAAGACGCAGTGATAGAATTACTGTGATTGTTGCCAATTCTTTTACCTAATGATGCCCCACTCAATATATCTTCTTGATTATCAGCATATCCACCACGTGTAGAATTGTGATTCAAGCTGATGCTGATGCCGCGTGCACTTTTAGCAGCACTGTAATCAGCTTTAGCAGCTTTTCTGTTGTATTCAGCAATTTTAACATTTGGGTTAGTTAACAGCGCCCTTTGGATGGTCTCGTCCAAATCCAGTTCCAAAGTAGCGGCAAAAACAGACTGGGAGCACAGCGCTGTTAAAGCCGCCGTCAGCGCCAGCACGTTTTTGGCTTTTTTATAACTGAACATTTCTTTTTACCTCCAATCATTGACTGATTAGTCAGTGCTTAAATTTTATATTTTTTAACCCTAAAAGTCAACTGTTTTTTCAAAAGTTAACAAACTTTTAAAAATAGGTGCGCACACCAACATAGGTGTTACTTTTACTGCCGTGGCGCAAATCGGTCTGCTCGCCCAAAAGCGAGAAATTATCGTTAATTTTAAGCTCGCCGCCAAGTTTTACTTTGGTATCGTCAAAATCATATACCTGCGTATAAAGGCGGAAACGGTCGGCTATATTATAGCCAAGCCCCACGCCGAACTCGCCCTGCATGCTGCCCATGCTTACATCGGCGGCGTCAAACTGCTTGCCAAACTGTAAATCCAGCTTGTTGCTGTCGCCAAGGTCATAGCCGCCCAGGTAAAAAAAAGTGTCGTCCTGCGGGCGGAAGGTTACGCCCAGATTGCTGCGCCAGTCGCCGCCTTCCGCGCTGTGCGTAACGTCGGCGCTTATTTCTGCCGTTTCCAGAACGCCCAGCATGCGGTTGGCTTTTTCGCTTGCCTCGCGTGCATTATGCAAAGTTGCTTTTAAATCATCTTCGGTCTGCGGGTCGCTGGCAACCTTTTCCAAAAGTTTGCTGGCTTCTTCAATTCTGGCACTTGTTTTGGCCATATTCTCTACAATTACGGCAAAATTCTGCCCGGTATGCCCGGCATTAACTTCGCCGATAATATTCTGCATACTGTCGGCCGTTGCGTTCATGCGCGCCGACATTTCGCTCAGCTGCTTAACCATGCTGTTAATCTGCTGCTGGTTGTCAACCGCCACATCAGCCATTACCTTGGTAAAAGTATTCATGTTGGCGCTGATGTCTTTCATATTGATGAACCCCTCACGCAGCGACTGCTGCACTTCCGGGTCGCCAAAAACATTGTCAAGAGCATCGGCAATGTTTTCCAGTTTTTCAAGCGCATCGCCGGACGCGCTCATAAAGGTGTCAAACCCGCCGCCAGGAACACCTTTAACCCTGTCGCCGTCCTCAAGAAAAGCGCTTACCGCACGCGGCGGCGGCTGGATATCGACAAACTTTTCGCCTAAAATGCCGTCGGAATTAATGGAAAACGTTGATTCCTGCGGAATGCGCACATTGTCATTAATTTCGGCGGTAACTTCAATGCCGTCCTCGTTAACGGCAAGGCCTTTAACGGTGCCTACCTGCACACCGGCATAGCGCACCATGTTGCCCTCCATCAGCCCGGCAACCTGCGGGTAATCTATTGTAATGTCGTATTTGTCACTGCCAAAGCTGAATGTTCCCAGAAAGGTTATCATCGCTGCCAAAATTGCGGCTCCGCCCAGGGTTATTGCGCCTACTTTAACTTCGCTGGAACTCATTTTATCACCTGCTCTTTAATCTCGCGCCCTTCTATAAAGGCCTTTACAATCGGGTTGGTGCTGTTTTTCATTTCTTCTGCCGTGCCTATGGCAACAATATGCCCTTCATAAAGCATTGCCACGCGGTCCGCCGCGTAAAACGCCGACTGCATGTCATGCGTTACCAGCACCGAAGTTACATGCAGCTGCTCCTGCGTCTTTTTTATAAGCCGGCTGATATTGCGGCTCATAATCGGGTCAAGCCCGGCCGTTGGTTCGTCATACAAAACTATTTCCGGGTTTACGGCAATGGCGCGGGCAAGCCCCACGCGCTTTTTCATGCCGCCGCTAAGTTCCGCCGGGTATAAATCCTGTGTACCGGGCAGGCCAACCAAATCAAGCATCTGCGTTACAATGCCCTGTATTTCTTCATTGCTTTTATCAGTATGCTGGCGCAGCCCGAAAGCTACGTTTTCACCCACCGTTAAAAAGTCAAACAGTGCCGAATACTGAAACACCATGCCCATTTTCATGCGCAGGCGGTTCCAGCCGTCCTCATCAAGCCCGCTTACATCTTCGCCCTGAATGAAAATCTGCCCTCCGTTCGGCTCCAGAAGCCCAATCATCGAGCGCAGCACCGTACTTTTGCCGGTGCCGGAAGGGCCAAGCACCGCCAGCGTTTCGCCCTTGTAAACATCAAGATCAATATTGTCCAGCACCGTATGCGTGCCGAAGGTGATATTCAATTGGCGCAAACTGATAACCGCTTCTGCCATTTAATTTACCTCATACATACAGCACTGCCGATAAAAAGTAGTTGGCAATAAAAATTAAAATTATCGAAAGCACTACTGATTCCGTCGTGGCAAGGCCTACGCCTTCGGCACCCTGTTTGGCGCCCAGCCCCTTATGGCTTGCCACAATGGCGATAATGCCGCCGAAAACCATGCTTTTAAGCATGCCGCCGGTAACATCAAAAATATCGGCAAATACTTTAATGGAATTAACATATGTAAAATTACTGATGCCTGCGTAATAATGGGCAACCACCCAGCCGCCGATATTGCCGATGCCGTTGGCAAAAACAATAAGCACGGGCATCATCAGCACCGCCGCCAGAAAACGCGGCACTACAAGGTATGTTATCGGGTTGGTGGCCATTACTTTTAAGGCGTCAATCTGTTCGGTTACCTTCATGGTGCCAAGCTCCGCCGCTATGGCAGCGCCTATACGCCCGGCAACAACCACGCCGGTAAGCACGGGCACAAGCTCGCGCCCAAGCGCGATTGCCACTATGCCGCCAACGGAAGACGCAGCGCCGAAACGCACAAATTCCGTTGCCGTCTGCAGGGCAAAAACCATGCCGGTAAAAAGTATCGTCATCAGCACAATGGGCAAAGAATCGGCGCCGAGCCTTGACATCTGCCGTATGGTTTCCCTGGCATCTGCATTTTTCAGCCGCGCAGCCGTATCCAGAAACAGCTGCATTATGCGCCCTGTATCGTGGCACGACCTGATGACAAAACCGCCCACGGCCGCACATATTTTTTTCAGCATCGGCCTCTTCCTTTCCCAAAAAATTTAAGTTATTTTTATATAATTCAAGATAAAGCAAAAATTCCCTGCTTATTTTAAACCGGGCTTTTTAACGTTTTTGTAAATTTTTCAGTCGGTAACTTCAACCATAATATCTGCCGTGCCGTCCACGATAAAATTCATGGTTGTTTTCTGCTTGGCAGGCGTGCCCGCAAGAGCCGCCGCAAAGCCGGTATCCTGCTGCTGCGCCGCCATATCCGGGTCCGGCAGGGCCGCTATATCCACAATGATTTCATTATTCTGGTCCGCATTGTTAATATCGGCAATAAAATCTTTTAAAGTGCGGCGCTGCGGCTTTTTGGCTGCCGGTATGCCTTCTTCCTGCTGGCGTTTCATAAGCTCCTGCATCCACGCCAGGCTGCTGCCCCCGCGCACATTCAGCGCCATTTTGCCCGGGCGCTGCTGTTTGGGCACGGTAAATTTAACCGTTCTTGTAAATTTTTCCGCACGATAAGGCTGCAGTTCCACATCAATGGCCAGTTCTTCACCCGCGCGCACGTTAAGCTTCTGCGGCCGCGCGGAAATTATTTCCGCAACTTCCGGCTCGGTGCCGAGCACCACATTTGCCTCTATGTTATAAACGTCAATTTTTTCAAACTTATTCTGCGCCAAAAGCGTTGCCGCCTGCACCAGTTCCTGGCTTATCATTTTTAAAATGCCGGCATCCGCATAATACATGTTTTCGCGCTTAATTTTAATTTGTTCGCCGCCGGCGCTGCGCCCGTCAATACGGAAATTAAAACGCGCCGTGCCGCCGCCTTCCCTGTCAGCAACGCGCGTAACGGTGTTGTAGGTCACAGCGTCAACCATCGAAGGTAAAAGCGCGTCGTCGTCAATAAGCTCCGTGCGCGCACTGCCGTTAACGCCGCGCGAAGAATCGGTAACGGAAACATACATGGGTATTACCTTCGGCGGAGCGCCTATTTGGGCCGCAATACCCGCGCCGCGGTCCTGCGTTACGGTGCCTATGGTTGCCCCGAGGTTGCCGACTTTATAAGCGCTTTGCAGATTAGGCAGCGAAGCCAGAATCCATGCCCGCTCCAGAAAATAATTGCTGTCGCCGCGCTGCATGAAGGGATGCCCGAAAGCAAGCAGGCTGCCGTCATCGCCAACCCAGGTTACAGTGCCCAGTGCGCCAAGGCGGATATCGCCGCGGATTAAGGAAACGCCGATAGCGCTGCCCGGTTCGATGGGCTTGTCAGAATTAAAACCGCCGCTGCCGCCGGCTCCGGTAGCCTCCAGCCCCAAAGGCGCAAGTTTGCTGTTTAAATAGTCAAGACCTTTAGGCGTAAAGCCACCCGCCATCAGCATTGTGCTTTTGGGTACAAGCTCGGAAGGGCGCGGGCTTGTTTCGTTCAGTAAATCAAGCATCCGCCCGATGGGCGTTAAAAAGCAGTAATGAGGGTCGTTAAACTCCTTGCCGAAAGCAACGGCACCAACCAGCCTGCCGTTAATATAAACCGGGCTGCCGCTCATGCCCTGCGCAACGCCGCCGCTTTTTTCGATAACGTCGCCGCTTGTGCGCACAAGTATGCTGTACCCTCCGGCTTCGCTGCCGGTAACGCCGATAACTTCAACGTTAAAGTTTTCGATATTGTCGCCGTTAATAACCGTTTTGCCAATGCCCTGCATGCCCGGGCGGATATCTTCCACCGGCATCAGCGGCACATTGGCAGCGCATAATAAAGGCAAACTGAATATAAGCAAAATACTAAAAATAAAAAGCAATAATTTTTTTGTGTCCATAAAGTCCCCACATCTTAAATAATGCAAAACCGGCCTGGGCATAAGCCGCACGCCGGTTTAATTCCGTTTAAGCAAAACAGCCGCACGCAGCCTTGGCATGCATGGCTATATTATACTATTTTAAAAATTTTCTGGCAAGCGTCAGCCTTTGGTAGGGAACACGCCCAAGCCTACGCTGACAGGCCTTTCCCTTCCGTCAGAAGGCGTATTTAAAATTTTTCCGTCCAGCACCATTTCGCTGCTGCCGCCGCCGTCAAAATTAACGGCCTGCCATGCGCCGAGTTTTACAAGGTAGGAAGCAAGCTCCTGAAGCGTCATACCGGCAGAACTGCTGCTGCGTCCGTCCACAACCAGCAGAATAACGGTGCCGTCTTTTTTTACGCCTGCAGCAGTGCGGGGCGCACGCCCGCGTGCAATATCGTAAGCAATGTTTTCTTCCGCACTGCGCACGTCAGCCTTGCCCTCCGCTACCAGCAAAGGCCCTGCGCCCACAACGAGTTCCGCTTCATCCGCGGTTTCATTGCCAAGCGTTTCACGCAGGCGCACGCGGTCGCCCACCTGTACGCGCTCCAGCACTTTTGCGGCCATGCCGTGCCCAGAAAGCACAACGCTGTCTTTATCAAGCTTCATGTTGCCTGCGCTGCTTACTTCCGTAACACGCCCGTTAGCGGCAATGCGTATTTCATAACCGTACTGGTTGGTTTTTGTACTTGGCCCGTAATAATGCGTATAAAGCACCACATCATCGGCAATGCGGCTGCGGTTGATGCCCTTTACATCCAGAAAAGTGCCCAGTTTAGGGAAGAAAGCACGCCCTTCATAAGCCAAATCCTGCATTACCATCGGCTTGCCGCCGGCAACAACCAGTGCGCTGCGCGGCTGGCTTTCCATGCCGAGCCATTCGCCGTCCAGCTTTAAGTTGCCGATAATCCAGCCGTCCGAATCAAAATACGAAGCGTTAACTGCCGCACGCGCGCCGACGGCTTTGGCTGCCTTAAGCAAAGTTCCGCGGCCGTTTTTGTTAACCGCACCGCTGAACGGTTTTAAAATATAGCGGTTTTTCGGGGCAATTTCCAAAATATTTACTTCCACCGGCAAACCGTTCATGTCCTCGCGGCGGTAAATATGCGTCAACCCTTTGCCCATATCGCTGCTGGTAGATTCCACGCGGATGCGGAAAATATCCAGCACCAGTCTGTTGGGCTGCTTCAGCACAAACACCTTGTGCTGCGCTTCGCTGTTTAAATCAACAATCAGGCGTGTTTTATCGCCCTTTTCCTGCAAGCGGGCCTTTTTAATAATCGGGTCTTTAACCCTGGAGACAATATCGTCGTCTACTTTTGCGTCAAATTCCAGCACAAGCTGTTTTTTGGTGTTCTTAACTTCTTCATATTCAACCTTGCCGTCCAAATCAACAACAAAACGTATTTTGCTGGGGCTGCTGCTGAAACGGAAATTTTCAACCTCCGCCGCCATTGCGGAAAGCGGCACCATAACAACAAGCAGAGCCGCGGCAAGCAGCCTGCCGAAAGTTTTTAACATAACCTACCTCCGTGAAAAAACAATACACAGCCCGTAAGCTGTGTATTATAAAACCTAACTAATCAGTCGTTGCCGACAACAGAACCCGGGCGCAGATTGTTCAGCTCGCTGAGCGCCTTGCCGGTGCCCAAAGCCACGCAGTCCAGCGGGTTTTCCGCAACCGTTGTTTTAATGCCGGTTTCTTCAGTCAGCAGCTGTGCCAGTCCGTCAACCAGCGCGCCGCCGCCGGTAAGCACCATGCCCTTATCGACAATATCTGCCGAAAGCTCCGGCGGGCATTTTTCCAGTACGCCGCGGATGGTGCCGATAATGGAATAAACGGGTTCGCGCAGCGCTGCGCGTGCATCTGCCGAGGTTACCTTAATGGTGGTAGGCCTGCCTGCGATAAGGTCGCGCCCCTGCACTTCCATATCCGTGCATTTGCCGTTGGAAAGCACGGTAGCCACGTTCATTTTTATTTTTTCTGCCGTCGGTTCGCCAATCAGCACGTTGTAAACTTTTTTTACATAGCGCACAATCGCTTCATCAAAAGCATCGCCGCCAACGCGGATGGAAGAATCAACAACCACGCCGCCGAGGCTTAAAATGGCAATATCTGTTGTGCCGCCGCCGATATCAATTACCATGCTGCCGCTCGGCACGCTGATGTCAAGCCCTGCGCCAAGCGCCGCTGCAAGCGGTTCTTCTATTAAATAAGTTTTGGATGCGCCTGCCTGCATGGCAGCTTCCAGCACGGCACGTTTTTCTACCGAAGTAATGCCTGTCGGAATGCACACCATAATGCGCGGCTTGCTGAAAAAGCTTTTGCCGGCCACACGTTCCACCACAAATTCCAGCATTTTCTGCGTTACGGTATAATTGGCAATTACACCCTCTTTAAGCGGACGGATAACGGAAATGCTTTCCGGAACTTTGCCAATCATATCGCGGGCTTCGTTGCCCACAGCCAGAATTTTATTTTTGCTTCTGTTAATTGCCACAACGGAAGGCTCGTTAAACACGATGCCCTTGCCCTTGATATACACCAGAAGATTGGCTGTACCAAGGTCAATGCCTATATCTACACTGTTAAAAAACATACTTTCACCTACTTTTAATCTTTCGTGCCAACGCGCTTAATATCCGCGCCGAGCCTGGTCAGTTTAGCTGCAATTTCTTCGTAGCCGCGGTCGATATGGTAAATATCGCAGATTTCCGTTGCCCCTTCGGCTACAAGCCCTGCAAGTATCATTGCTGCACCGGCACGCAGGTCGGTTGCCCTTACAGTGCAGCCTGTTAAATGGGCCGGGCCGGTAATAACGGCGCTGCGCCCTTCTGTTGTAATATTTGCCCCCATGCGGTTCAGTTCAACCACATGCATAAAACGGTTTTCAAAAACAGTTTCGGTAATTTTGCTGCGCCCTTCCGCAACGGAAAGCATGGCCATCATCTGTGCCTGCATATCCGTAGGGAACCCGGGGTACGGCAGGGTTTTAATATCAACAGCCTTCAGCCTGCCGCTGCCGACAACGTGAATACGGTCGATATCTTCTTCAACCAGCGCACCGGCCTCACGCAGTTTGGCAATCAGCGGCTTCTGGTGTTCTGGCAGTACGTTTTCAATAATCACGTCGCCGCCGGTCATTGCCGCCGCAATCATGTAAGTTCCTGCCTCAATGCGGTCGGGAATAACGGAATGCTGCACGCCGTGCAGTTCGGATACGCCTTCAATGGTAATAACATTGGTACCGGCTCCGCGCACACGCGCACCCATCTGGTTAAGATAGTTGGCAAGGTCTACAATTTCCGGTTCTTCGGCAGGGTTTTCCAAAACCGTGGTACCGTTTGCCATTGCTGCCGCCATCATAATATTTTCGGTTGCGCCCACACTCGGAAAATCGAGGTAAATATTGGCACCGGTCATACCTTCAGGCGCAGAAGCTTCAATATAGCCATGGCCCTGTTCGATTTTAACGCCCAGTGCTTCAAAGCCTTTTAAGTGTAAATCAATCGGCCTTGTGCCGATAGCGCAGCCCCCCGGCTGGGAAATACGGGCATAACCCTTGCGTGCCAGAAGCGGCCCCATAACAAGGAACGAAGCGCGCATGGAACGTACAAGCTCATAAGGCGCTTCGCAGGAGGTAATTTCCCTGCTGTCAATTTTCAGCGTATGCGGCTCGGAAGCGTCAACCTTGATGCCAAGGCATTCCAAAACAGCGCAAATTGTGCGCACATCCTCCAGCGCAGGAATTTCATCCAGCCTGCTCGGCGAAGTACCAAGAATAGAAGCGGCAATAATAGGCAGCACGGCATTTTTGGCGCCGCTTGTTTTTACTGTGCCTACAAGGCGGTTGCCGCCTTTAACTATCAATCTTTCCAACTGCAAACTCTCCTGTTCTTAAAATCCATTCTATCAAAAGGGCATACTTTTCAAAATAAATATTTTCTGTAGTAGTTTATCACTTTTTTTACAGCTTGGCAATCTCTGCCGGATAAAAAAACGCCTGCCGTTTTTCTTAACGGCAAGCGCTTTTCAAAACAAATTTTCAGGCAATCAGATACCGCGGTCCTGCATTTTCAAACGGTCTGCCAAAATATTGTAATGGGTTTCCATTTCCATAATTTCTTTTTTAATACCGGCGATTACATCCGGGTCTTCTTCAACTTTCAGGCGTTCGCGCAGTTCTTTTATGCCCTGCTTCAACTGAAACATTTTATTTCCGGATACAGCATTAATTACATCAGCCACAGTAATCAACTCCCATCATTCTTTGTATTTTTATTATACCAAAATATGGGGCTGTAAGCAAAGTTTTATTCAAACGATTTTTATAAAAATTAAATATAATTTCACAAATTCCCATAAGAAGGATTTATGCGGCTCAAATATTTAAAATTTTTATTTGAACTTGAAATTTGTTTTTGCCGC
>ULPV01032585.1_pt1 | contig 15527 bp, 18 predicted proteins | sample 1953831 | NCBI WGS metagenome assembly ULPV01 (sample SAMEA4835638, study PRJEB28245) | human gut metagenome | biome: gut microbiome; material: fecal sample | place: Denmark | collected 2008 | reverse complement strand
TTATCCCATGTTTTCCAAAAAAATTTTTAATTTCTGAAGCAGTTTGACTTTGCGATGATGCAGGGCAGTTTTGGAAATCCCAAGCTCCATACTGGTAGTACGTTCTGTTTTCCCTTCAAAGTAAAGCTTATGGATCATAGCCTTTTCGTCCTCAGACAAGCATTGGAACAATCTTTCAAGCCAGACCGAAGAAATCGCCAGTTCCTCCACCGACAGATCCGGGCTGGCAAACTGCCGCTCCTTTTCTAGCAGGCGGTCATAGGAATCCTCTCTGCTGGGCAGGAAAGTTCCTGTCTCCTTTTGAAATCTTTCCCGCTTCAAATCGCTGGTAAAGTATTCCTCTTTACGCTCATAATGCTGATATACGCGGTAAACCTGTTCGCTCACCGGCACAGCCTGTCCATCTATGTAAAGATAGTAATTCGCGCGTTCTTCCTGATTTTTACTCATAGCCGTTACCTCCGGAAATTTGAAAGTGAATGAGTTTCAAATTCCCAGAAGGAGGGGAACGGCAGTGATACAAAAAAACTTCTCCCATCGCGGCATTTCTCCTTGCCGCTGATGAGAGAAGTCTTTACTTTCTTTATATTTTCAGTGTTTCAGGAAGGTGGTTCCGCAACCGTTCCATGAAAAAGCGGTCTGCTCATCAGCGGTTTTTTTCTTTCTGCCGCTGGGCAGACACGAAATGATATTGAGCTTTCTATTGTCGTTATACTTCGACCATCATCATTGCCTCCTACTGTTCTGTGATAGTCAAAGCATATCATCCTATTCATTTAGAAAAAATAGCAAAAAAGTTTTTAAAGTAAAAATATACATATAATTTTCGTATAGGTTTATTGATTGATATACTTGAGGGATGCTATAATATTAAAATAAGACAGCAACAGGAGGGAAAAGTATGGGGGAAAATAAAAAAAGAGCGGTTCGGAAAAACCGCCTGACAGATGATGAAGCACGTTTATTTCGCGCCAATTACGAATTTATGTGGCGCACATTGGGAACTACTCCTTACGCTGTTCAGCCCAACAAAAAAACGGCTTATACAGTAGAAAATAGGCCTGTTGAAAACGAAGGTCTGCTTCCGTCCTACGCTATTTGTTATGCCTGCTATCGGGACGATTATATTCCCACCCCATATGTAGTCAATAAAATTGTGCGCTTTTTTAATGCGAACCTCAGCCCTTCAATATCTCCCTGGCAATTTCTGAATGAAGATTTAGCCGCGAATGCCAATATACGATATAAGGGTACTTCAAAATATGACTCCCGCTTTATCGGGGTATATAATTGCTACTACACTTCTTCGGGAAGTTCCGCAGATACTACTGGCGCACTTTTGAAAATTTATAAAAGGGATAACGTTTTGAAGGCAAGCTTAATCACAGGTATTCGCTCCGATCAGGACTTTCAAGACAAGGCGCTGCGCTCTCTTTTTGAAAAAGACACTTTAACGAAAAAAGATTTTGACAAATTCCATACGGAGCGGCTTTCCGGCGAAAAACGTTATTATTACTTTGAGGGCAACGCAGAGATCACGGCAAGCTCTGTGCTAATTGTGCTTAGCAGTTATGAAGATGAAGATGTCCGGAAACTGATCTTAACACTCAATACAAAAAGATTCCCGACCAGCCGCAAAGAACCCTATCACGGGGGGCTTGCGTTTGCTATGACTACTTCGGATAATCCATTTGATACCCGTTTTTATCTGATGGGCCTGATCAACAGTAAGTACGAAGCATATTCCCTGCAAGATGAACGGATCGAAAAACTGCTGAAAATTCGTTGCAAAGGGAAGGAAATTCGATTGACAGCCACAGCCGATGACGCATGGTATCAATTAGCTCTTGAAAAAATGAAGCAGAGAGAGATTAAAAGGTATGAAGCCAAAAACAGCATATATCAAAGTGGACAATCTTAACGATGCTTTCCGAGTGATCTTCTCTGGGGAAAATGTGAAAGCGATTGATTTGATAACCGTTTTGAAGGAGTTGGACGAATCAACCGGTCTGGGATGGCAGCCCAGAAATTCCCTGATCTACCCAAAACTCTGGGCAAGGAAGGGGCATTTTCTTTTTCTGCCGAAACGTTTGTAGACGCATTTGACCATACCGCTTATAAAGAAACCGTTTGGAATTTTTCGGAAGCAAGAGAAGAAAATTCGATAGACGGTTTAGAACTTCATGGATGGGGAGCATGGCCCGATCCCGTAAATTGGAGTGAAGTAATTCCTTTGCAAAAAGCGGCAGAGCTAAAACAGCTGCTGGCTACTGTTCCAAAAGATATGCCTGTTTTTTCTCCCAGCGACAATTTTGAATTGAGCGGGCGGTTAAAGAACAATGTCAATTTCTATTCCATAAAGGATTTAAACGGAAAAGCCTGGCTGATACTTAAAACAAAGTAGGCAACAGGGCCGGATAGTAAGAATCACAGAGATTTGCAAAAAGGACTGCTGTTTCGTAGATAACCTCTATGAAACAGCAGTCCTTTTACTTATTGTCACGATTGCGAGCTGCTACTGTGAAAGATAGTCAGATGAGAAAACTTATCTAATTGAGATATATCGGCCTTTTTTAGTATCAATTTTTCTCTAAACACGCTGACAGCGGAAGATACTCATAAGTGGTTTTGTTAAGCACGTCCGTTTTCTTGCATACATTTCCGTACTCATCGTACTCATACTCATACCACTCATATTTGTGCCCACCGGCAACACTTTCCTGCCATTCCTCTACCACGCGGCCTTCTCCGTCATATTCGTATTGCCACTGGCATTCAACAGCTTCTATCATCTCCTCGCCCTCAGAATTATAATTGTGTTTTACGGTCTGCTTGCCATTCTCGTCATACTCATAAGTCCAATACTGATTGATTTCCCCGGCAGAATTATACTGTGTTTCCTTTGTCAGATTTCCAGCCTCGTCATATTCATAACTTCTTGCCAGAGATGTAACGCCGGACCCTGGTTTGCCTTCACTCTGGGATAGTAAATTTCCATTTTCATCATATTCGTAGAGGATTTCATCCTGATATTCTCCGTTGCTGAAACCGGTTTCTCGAATCATGAGGCCATCAGGATTGTATTCATATTCAAAGGTTTCCGAGGATATGGGTTCTCCTGTCGCCTGTAGCATGGTCTGAGATTCAGACACAATTTTACTTCCGTCCTCCTGGTACTGCGTTGTATATTCCCGATAAAGCGTTTCATCCGGCTTGTCAGGGTAACTAACAGTTTCCGAGATTTTATCTCCATTTTCGTCATAGCCATATTCAGTGACAGTTCCATTGCTGGTGAAAGTTTCGCGCACCAGAACATACGGTTCATCTAAACCAACCTCATTTTCCTCCTCTGCCGTATTTTCCTGCTCATCTGCCTGCTGAGAAGGTTCCTGCCGGGATTCAGTGCTGCCAACAGTCTGCTCCGACGCCTGTTGTCCTGTACCGCCACAGCCTGTCAAAAGCGTAGCAATCAACATGGTTCCTACTAACATAATTACCATTTTCTTTTTCATTTTACATTGCTCCTTATTTGATAGTTTGATTAGGTCAGGTAAAAATGCCCTGCATTTGTATCCATTTCCGATCCAGTCCGACTGTAAATGTTGGTGATCTGGATGACATCATCTGGATCATCCGATGCCACATATTCCGCGCCGTAACCCAAATTTTTCCGGAGATAATAAGTAGTGCCGTCCACAGAGTGAATGCTGCTCGGCATACGAGTGGAACCCGTTGCTCCTCCGTTTCCGCCGCCGGAGCCCCCTACCGCAACTTGCGCGCCCTGGTAATCCTTGAACGGCATGATAAAAGTGAATATGCCAAAAATCGAGAAATAAGCCATCAAGCCCAGATACAGTTCCAAGATCATCTTAAGAAAAATCGCCGGTATGGCGACCAGGAAGTAATCGGAAGTCAAGATCACCCCCACAATGAAGGTCAGTACATCATATTCCAGCATGGCAATTCCCAGGAGAATCAGCAGATAACTCGGCCATCTGCAATAAATACTCAAGATAAGCAGAGCCAAGAAATACACACCCAGCCCCACCATGTAAAGCCACTGGGGGCCATTCCATGTAGTATGGTCAAAAAAGTCAAAAGGGGTTAGCCCAGGCGATACATCATATTGAACCTTCAGCATTTCATACATGACACCCGCCACCTGGACGGACAGCCAGAGAAACGACAGAATGAGCATGGCAACATATCCCATGCTACGTTTTTCAAGGATACGGCTCCGGGTCTTTCTCCCGATAAAAATCAGGAGAGGCCCTAAAATTAAGAATATCAGGTATTTCAATCTATCTTCCTCCTTCTCTTAATATCACCATGCAAAATATCCGCCGCTGCCTGCTTCGGGGCGGCTGTCCAGTGTTTCCGCCTGTCCAGTCTCCAGGTCGAATTTCATCAGCAGACACTGGTTGCCGCCGGACTGGCTGGCGCTGAAATAGATTTCCTGCGGCGTCACCATCTCGATTTTAATTGATCGCAGCGCAGCATTCTCATACACCACCATTTCGCTTTCTTCTTCCTCACTGGCAAAGTATATTTTATTTCCCTTCAGTCCAGCCCGGATATTGATTTCGCCCCGATAGTACAGTCCATCCTGTGCATATACCACCGAAGCCTGCCTGTGATCGACCAGCCGGTTGGCTGCATCCAAATCTTCTCCCGTGTCAGCAGCTCCTGTGTCGCCAGTCTCTAAATTGACATATCGTTCTCCGTAATATCCATAGTAAAGTTTCCCAGATTGTATCAGGAAGGAGGTACAGTCTGCCTTTCCAGAACCAAGAGAACAATCCGCCAAAAGTTTTTGATCGCTGCCATCGAGATTGCAGGAGTAAATGGCGGAACTGATTTCGCTGGTGCCTGCGGTTTTGCAGGAATAGTACAGGCGGTCCTTATAAAAAGCGATACCGCAGATATAGTCATAAGCGGCAGGCTTCAAGGAAAAGTTGGTAAGCCCCGGAATGCTTCGATTATTTAGGACATAAGTGCTTCCCTGGTACTCCGCAATGTTAGAGGAAAAGACCGGCAGTTCCTTTACTTTCACATATTCCGGCGGAATTTCTTCCCGGTACGCGCCTTCTGTTTCGCTGTATAAATTGTTCATGTCCCCGTAAAGAAGCAGGCTGGGGTCATACTGAGAAGTTTCCTCGAACCGTGTAATACTGGTCTGGCTTTGGATCAGCTTGCCGGCCAGTAAGTCCATGGAGATGGTTTCCCCTGCATTCTGATGGATTTCCTCCTCACTCGCATCCGGGTGCCCGGCAAGGTACATATTTTTCCAGGCAGAGTAGAGGGAATCGTGGCTGTGAGCGGAAGACTCCATCATCAGGGAGCCGATAAAGCGCAGCTGGGCCACATCTTCAACACTGTTCAGGGTTCCCATTTGACCAACACGGATAAATTCAGCCGCATACTGCGCCCGCATCAGGACAGCCAGATCGTTCAGCCGCATTGCGGCAGACGCATTATCCCCGGCCTGCTGCGCAGTTTTGGCTGCCGGGATATAGGCCTCCACAAAGGCGTGGGCCAGGTCATAGGATGAAAAAACAAGCCCTGCCGGAGTCTTATTCAGAAGCGTGCCCCCCAGCTTTGAGAACACAAGCTCCAGACTTTCTTTCACGACGTTATCCGTAAAATTCCCGTATTCTCTGGCGAGAGCCCCGGCTACTTTGTTTAAGTCCTTACAGTATTCGGCATATTTATCGTTTTTTACCTGGGACAGATATTCCAACTGGCTGCGATAGCTTTCCCCCCAGTTCTCATACCGTCCCGCTGTGGTGATGGCCTTCGCCATTTGTGCCGCAAAACCGGCGGTGGAAAAAGTTTTGGAAATCCCCTCTGGTATCTTCACATCCGACCAGGCGGTGACAGATTTCGTGAGTTTATTTGCCACGGAAACAGATCCTCCGCCCAGAGAGGAAATATCGCCAACCAGCCCGCTGATGTCGCTGACAAATTTGCTGCTGTCATTTTGGGCTTCTTCCTGGAGGCTCCCCATGATATTTTCACAGGGAACAGCCAAGGTCAGCAGTGCTTCCTCCATCTTTTGCTGGCTCCAGTAATCATCCCCGACAATGGGAACCAGGTATTCCGGGGCCACCTCATCCGCAAAGGCCAACAGCCCATACTTAAAGGAATTTCCCCATTTCTTCAGCACCGTATCCCCCAGAATTTCCGCCGGGGAGGGGAGGGCTTCATCCATCTCCCAGAGATCGCCTACCACGTTCCAGAGTGTTTCCGGCGGAGTATAGATATACACGCAGTCCTCCGCGCAGATCCACTGGGCATTCAAAAGGTAAAGCATCTGTTCCAGAGGAATCGCAGGCGTTTTCTCCTTGCCGAATTGGACGGTCTGAACCTCCTGCAAGTTGAAAGTCTCGTTCTGATAGAGTCTGTCAGCGGTTTCTCCATCAAAAGAAATACCGATGTCAATTTTCTTCGTGTTCGTATCCACCTGCACGATGTAATGATCCCGCCAGAACTCGAATTGTCCGTTTCCGCTGTCAACCAGCTCTGCGCCAGCCAGATCAGCGGCTGTCTGTGTGGACACCAGAATCATGGTTTCATCATATAGCGCCGCGTCTACCTTATGTACGCCCTGCCCCTGGGTGTAAACGCACAGTTCCCCCACAAGGGTTTCCGGTGTTCCTTTGCTTGTGGAAGGTTCCGCCGCCAAAACAGGAAAGCCCGCCTGCAAAGCTACTGTTACCGCAACAAGCAGAGAAGCGGCGGCACGTTTCATCCATTTCATGGGGCCACCTCCTTAGCTGCTTCCTCCAAAATCGAATAATATCCTCCTAACAGTGCATCCGCTAATTCCGGTGTCATTTCTACCACCCACGTTTCATCCTTCTGAACCAGATTCACATCAACCTCAAATGTTTTTGTAGGAACATCCTCCATGTTCAGCGCAGCAGTCAGGGCTTCCTGGGCGGATTCTATACTGTCTATGGTTTCCGGCAGGGTTTCCAGCACTTTTTGAAGGTCAACCGCCGTGATGACGGCGGATACTACCATCGTATCGCCCTGGTTTTTTACTTTTTTTGTCTCAAATTGCAGATTCTCCGCCATCCCGCGCTGTATATCAGTAAAGGGGGCGGGGGTGGACAGCCCTTCCATAGAATCTGCCAACGCCTGACTGTCGCAGGAACTGTACGCCTGGAAAAAATCTTCACAGGCAGTTTGGGCTTCTTCTTTGCTCTTTCCTCCGCAGGCCGTACAGCAAAAGACCACCAACAGGCAGAGAAGCGCCGCAAGGATTTTCCGCTTAGGCTTTTGCTTTTTCACAATCATCCTCCTCAATCGTTTATTTTTTCTGAAATTACAGCACAGGGCAGGTGACACCTGCCCCGCAATCCTGTTCTGATGTCAAATTTCCAGGTTCAAGGGGAACTGAAAAGTCTCGCTGTCCGCATTGGTATATTCCATATAAGGGTCTTTTTCGACCAATTCCTCCAGCGCCGTATCGGCATCTGTCCCCTCTGGCAGTCCGAACCAAACCTTCAGCGTGCTGCCGGTCATGAAGCATTCGTCAATCTCTTGCCCCAGGCTCTGGGCAAGAGGCGTACCGTCAGCGGCGTAGAACTGGAACACCTGCGCTGGGTCTTCCAGCGTGGGAAAAGCGGTTTCTGGATTCCCATATTCCGGTCCCACTAACCCCAAGCCCACCATAAAACCATACTGATCGGAACTCTTTGAAGTACTGCCTTCACCTACAATCACCAAATGCCCCTCAACTTCATAAAGGCCAACTGTCTGCAATTCTTCCCTACTCATGGGTTCACCCCAATCGTTGAGCAGGACAGTTTGCTCATCGGATGTGCTGTGATCGGTGACACTGAGCGATACATCCTCCGTTGTCACTCCGCCGGGAAGTTCTGTGCAGGTAACCACTCTCCAGCCACTGTCCATGTGGTTAATGGTCAGCCACGCATCCGATATTTCAGACGTGTTCCCCTCCAGGTGGAAACCGGCGTCAGCCGGTCCCAACAGAGCAAATGCCAGATAGGTAAACTGCTCGCCATCGTTCTCAAATTGGTGGCAGTCGATCAACCGTAGCTGGCAGTCCTCTAAACTGCTCACATTTTCGCCACTTATTTCCGCTGCATCAGAACCTAATTGAGATTGTTCTGAATTTTCTGCGACTGTGGATTCCTGCTGGCTGGAACTCCGCTCTTCATTTGTCCCATTTTCAGTCGCATCTGTAGAGTTGCTTCCGCATCCGCTGAACACCACAGAGAGTGCTAAAATTCCTGCGATAAGCGCTGTTTTTCTTTTCATGATAAATTCCTCCTGTTTCCCCGTCTCCATCCGCAGGCGGGGCTTTTTTTATCTTTCCGGCGATTTTTTCCGGGAGACAACAAAGGCTACTGCTTCTCGCTTTTGTAAATTCCACATTTTAGTTTTCTTCTGCTTTTGGAGGCAACGAAATTGAATCCTAAAGCAAAGAAACATAAACTATTGGGTGTAAGGAATTGTTGTGCAGAGAAATGTGGAGCCATCTGTTTCGCATTAGTAGTTAGAATAATTATACCTCTAATAATGCGTTACAGTCAACCCCACCATTACTTAAACTAATGGTAGGAGGTAGAGTAAATGCAGGATAAAAAACAAATCAACATAGAAATCGGCGCACGGATTAAGGACGAACGGGAAAAGGCAGGTCTGACCCAAGAAAAATTTTCAGAATTAATTGGATTGGGACCAAAAAGCGTATCCGCATTTGAACGGGGAACCGTTGGTATTTCCTTTACCACGCTCAAAAAAATTTGCCAAGTACTATCTGTATCCAGTGATCAGATTCTGTTTGGGCCGAGAGAGCAGAAGGAAAATGATTTATCTGACCTGATTCAACGGTTGGAACGCCTTTCTCCCAAGCAGTATAACATCACCAGGGAGATTGTTTTGAAGCTTCTGGAAGCCTTCTCGTTAGAGGAGTAAAAAAGAAGCAAAGGCTGCTATTGCCTCTGCTTCTTATATTAAAAACCGATTTCTTGAAATTTAGCAATATAAAAACTGCGTGTTTTTTGCAGCGCTGCCGCGATTTCTTCGCTTGTTCTTAGCGTTTCCCTGGACAGCCGGTATTCTTGCTCTGCAAGCGCATGATCCAGCAGCACTTCAAATAGTTCTTCCGGCGTACTGCATAGCACAGCGTCAAAACTGTCATGATATGGTTCTTCGTAATATAGCTGGACATATCCCCATTTTGTCGGAAGCACCTCAATACAAGCTTCCCTCTGTAAATAATCGTTAAAAATTTCCATCACCTTGGAAAATGTCATCATAGGTATCATCCCCTTTTTTCCGCTCCTGAGAACATTCTATCTGGATTGTTCGGTTTCTGCAAGGTTAATGCGCCATTCATTCCAAAACAAAACCGGCAAGCAATGCCTGTGTTAATACACACAGGCCGCAGGCCGGAAAATCCCCGTAGGATTTTCGTCCAGCTTTGCTTGTTGAGGGCAGCGCCCCCAAGCCCCCTTGAACGCAGAATTTCATTCTGCGGCTGCGCGTTCTGCGAACGCTTATGACCAGATCCAGCTTACCGCTGGCCGTGGCCTTTTTCTTTTTCGGTGTCGTACTCCGCCTCCATGTTCAGGATGCGGTCCACGTTGGCCTTGGCCGCCAAAAGTTCCCGCATTTCATCGCGGGCTTGCCTGTACTTGGCGTAAGTTTTCTTCTTTTCTTCCAGCAGTTTGGCGTACTCTGCTTGCAGCTCCTTGACCTTTGGCAGCCTCGTTACGCCCAACTCGTCAAAAGCACTTTTCGCCGCCTGATGGAGCAGGATTTCCGCTTCATGCTCGTCCCGGAATTTCCGGGAATACCCGGCCTTTCGGTAGGCCACATAAACCTCGCGGGTCTTGGCGTAGTTCACGATGTGGGTGCGCAGGACGGTGATTTCCGCCATGCGTTTCTCGGCTGCCTTAATCTGCGCCGACAGCTCGTTGTGGTGGGCGGTGGCCGCCGCTGCTTTTTCCGCCAGTTCGGAATACTCCAGCAGATTGTGCTCGGTCAGAAAATTCATGGTCTGGGCCATCTGCTTCAGGTTAAACACCTTCGCCCAGCGGGCATACCCCGCGCCTTTCCCGGCCTGTAATTTTGCCTGAATATCCACCAGCAGATTGACCTTCGGCGGCTCTGCCTGCACAGTGATCTGTTTCCTGGGCGTGTGCTTTTTCTGACCGGAGAGGACAGCCAGCAGATCGTCCATCGTGTAGCCGTCTCCCAGCCGGTCAAAACGGACATTGTTGCCCCAGCCTTCCGCACCGATGGAAATGGTTTTGCCGCGCCGGTGGACAGTGAAGCCGTCCTGCTCCAGCAGGCGCTGCAATTCCTCCAGGCTGGCCGGTTTCTGTGCCAGCGCCCGGTCAATGGCCTGACGCAGCAGCTCCTTGTGGGACGGCTTTTCCGCATCGCCCAGCCACTTGTTGTAGCTTTTCCCATGCGGTTTCGGGTTCTCCACAATGGACAGGCCGTTCTCGATGCAGATGGTGTCGCTCAGGCGGCGGATCGCTTTGGTGCTGCCCCAGAAGTTGCGGAACTTGCGGTCGCAGTCCAGGTTGACCGCCGACCAGATGATGTGATTATGGACGTGAGATTTATCAATGTGAGTGCAGACCACAAAGGCGTGTCTGCCTTTGGTAAACCGTTTGGCAAATTCCACGCCCAGCCGGTTGGCTTCCTCTGGGGTGATCTCGCCGGGGCGGAACGACTGGCGCACATGGTAGGCGATCACATCGTCCGCGCCGCGCACCCGCCCGGTGGCGGCGATGTACTGGCGCTTTGCCAGCAGAAATTCTGCATCGGCGGTCCGGCTGTCGCAGCCATAGCCGGTGATGAGCCTGCCGTTGTCGGTCTTTTGCGGGTTTTCCACATAGTCGATGATGTCGCTGACCGCCTTACTTTCAGTGCGGCCTTTGCCAATATGCAGCGGCATGATGCGGGTGGTAGCCATAACGGGAACCTCCTTTCCAAAAAGAAACGGCCTGCATGATGCAGACCGCTTTTATCATGTATCGTTTTTGTATCGAATGACAGGAAATTGTTTTATCTTTTTCCCGATAGTTCGCCGTTCCAAAGCAAATACCATGTTGCCGGTACGCTCGAAAAATCCGATGTCCTTCTTCCAACTCATACCGCATCTGCAATGCTGTAGCCCGGTAAACTGCTGCTTCATTTTTCTCCCGCAGTTCGGACATGCTTTATTGCTGGCTGCCATACTCATCCTCCAGTTTGTGAAACTCATCCAGGTTCAATTCACGCTTTAGTTCTTCCTCACTTGGCAGATAAGTAAAATACTTGGAAGCGAAAATCTGATGATTGTCCTCCGGCAGCGTGTACTTTACAATCGAATCTCCCTTATCGGCGCAGAGGACAATACCAATGGGAGGCGTATCACCTTCATTCATCAATTCACGGGTATAGTAATTCACATACATCTGCATTTGCCCTAAATCCTGATGGGTCAGTTTTCCCATTTTCAAATCAATCAGGACAAAGCACTTCAAAATATAATTGTAAAATACCAGATCAATGAAAAAATCCTGTCCGTCCAGAGTAAATCTCTTTTGTCTTGCAACGAATGAAAATCCCCGTCCCAACTCTAACAAAAAATGCTGAAGGTGATCGATCAGGGCTTGTTCCAGCTCGCCTTCATACACATGGGTATCTGGTTGGATTTGTAAAAATTCCATCACATAGGGGTCTTTGACAATCTTTTCATACTCTGGCTTGGGTTCTGTTGTTTGGATTTCCTGAGCCACCAGGGACTTATCCTGGCTGGCCAGCAGCCGCTGGTAATACATCGTGTTGATTTGCCGTTCCAGCTGCCGGACGCTCCATGCGGATTTTGCACATTCTTCAATATAAAAATTCCGTGCCTTTTCATCGGAAATTCGCATTAAAAGCCGGTAATGGGACCAGCTTAAATTGAGACACAGTGTGTCTCGATTTGGAAAGGTGCAGTAAAATTGCCTCATTTTACGAAGATTCGATGTGTCAAAACCTTTCCCAAACTCAGCAGTTAAATGCTCTGATAAGTAATGCAGCAAATTTGCGCCATACTCAGCCCTGTCATTTTCACCGCAGGCTTTATAAATTTGTTCTCCGATTTCCCAATAAGCCGTCAACATGGCAGAATTGACTGCGGAAGTTAGACGGCGCTGCGCCGATACAATCGAATTGCGAATTGTATCGTAGGTTTGTTTTACATCCGGTTTGGGTTGAAGTTGTTGTTCCATGCTGTTTCCTCCTCATGCGGTGGCTGTCGGCTTGCTTTTAACTCCGCAGCTTGCTTTTAACTCCGCAGCCCGCTTGACATCTACAAAATGGGTCGCATACCATTTTTCAATTTCCGGGTTGCCGCTCTTGCTAAACCGCAGCGGAATAACCGGCTTATGCTCCTGGCCGTTTTTCTTCTTTACGCCCCAGCGTTTGTAATAGCAGAAAGAAGGCTTTAGGCCAGTTTTCCGCGCATACACCCGCATTTGGTGCATGATGAAGGATAGCTTCCGCAAATTAACAGTGCAGACCCGTTCCAGATAATCTACCTTTCCAAACCGCCAATCTTCATATTTCTGCTTTGGGAGGACGCCAATGTCCATCATTACATCTACCGGAGTTGCGTAACCTCGCCGCTGGCATTGGTGATAGACCGATGAATGAACTTCCCCAATCAATTTCTTTTCGTTCATAACCGTTCCTTTTCGTAAAAGCTGCGCTTATTTTCGTCAGAAATACTTAAAAGTTCGCAGTAGTCCTCGCCAAATTCCTGCGTCAGCTTCTTTGCCAATTCTTTCAATTTATTCTGCATGGTTTGATTTTCCATATACACACCTCCACCTGTCTAACCTGCCTCAACTGGCGGAGATGATTTTATTATTAGTATATCCTATTTTTGCGGGAATGTAAAATACCGCAAAGCCGCATTTTTATCCGTACACACCTTATTCTGGATGGCAAATTTCAAATCCTGTACCTTACCCAGCAGCCAGATCGCCGCCAGCGGGAGACCATAGGGGCTTAACAGGAACGCAATCACCAGGACGATCACGCCGTTGTGACGCGGCCCGATGACCAGCAGGCATACGCCCAGAAACGCCAGCGCGGAACTAAGAAGCCCCAGCACCAGCCCAGAGACATAAACCAGTCCCACGCAGACCCATACCCCTATGGTCAGCAGCAGGACAACCGGAGCCATCACGATTTTCAACAGGAAACGAAACATAAACAGGATTGCCCTCATAAAATTCACACCTCCAGCCTGATTCTGATTTTATTATGAAGAAGCCAGCACCTGAAAGCAATGATGTGAGAAAAAGAAAAAGCGGAGGGAGGCGCGGCGAAAAGAACGCCGTTCCTCCCTCCGCAAATGGGTATATATCCCTGTTACGAAAGTCTGGCAAGCTGGGCCAGTATCTCCCTTACCCCTGCCCAAAGCTGTTCCTGCCGTTGGGATATATCTTCCAGGTCGGCGTCGTAAATGCGCCCGGTTTCATGCGCACGGCGGACCAGCTGGTTCAGGTTGTTGCTGGAATAGCGCATCAGGGACACCAGTTCCTTCAGCTCCGGCAATTCCAGGCGCACCACATAACCGTCCAGGGCCATCTTCCGCAGATAGGCGCTCAGGTTTTGTGTGCCATACTGCGCCATTTTCTGCCGAATGATCTCCATTTCTTCGGCGGAGACCCAGAACAGCACCGGCACATCCCGCTTGCGCTTAGGGGCACTCATCGCTCCGGCTCCTGTTTCTTCGGAACGGCAGGTTTGCGGGCTGGCGGTTCCTGTTTAAGTTTTTGCGAGACAGAGCTTTTCTGCGGTTCTTGAACGACTTTCCTGACCTGTCTGGTGAACAGATCGGTCAAGCCGGGATTGACCCCATCCACCACCAGATAGGCATAGCGATGGGAAGTACCACTGTCCTCCGGCATGTGAATCGTCTTTGCCCAAGCTTTATTGTCGTGGGAGATCCGCCCATCACTGCTTTTGTGCCGGATCGTGTTGGCAAGAACAAACTGTACCCGTTCTGTTCCGTACTTTTCCAGAACGTCTTTGACCGCCGCCTCTGTATCCAACCGGCCCTCACCATAGTGAGTATTGATTGCCTGTTCAATGGCTTCCATACAAGAAAGGTTCGCCTGATATGACAGGTTGTATTGTTCCATCTCCCCATGCTCGGACGCATAGGCGGCATCGTGCCGGTAGAGCGGCAGTTCCCGCTGGGCATCCAGCGCCGCCTCGGCCCGCTGCTCGATGCTGTCCCGCACCACATCCATGTAGGAAGTTTCCCGGTCGGCAAATTCCTTGTAAACATCGGCCAGCGGGGACGGCGACGCCAGCAGCGCGGTGGCCCGGCTTTGGGGCAGGTCCAGTTCCTCCATCGCCATCAAAATGTCCTCCCGGACGGTATACTCGTAAGCATGGTTCAGAATTTCCTCCGGCGGCTGGCTTTTCAGCCAGTCCCGGAATTTGTCCTGCTCGGCGGCCATCTTCTCATAGAGGGCCGTGTTTTGATCGGTATTCATCTTATCGCACCTCCTGTTCGTGGTGTTTGGGTTTCTTTTCGGGATTACGCGGCACCGGGCGTTTCAGCCCTTCCAGCACCGAGGGACGGCTGCTCTTGGCAAGCACCGCTTCCGGCGCAGGGCGGCCCCGGCCGTCCATGTTCAGCAGTACGTCCAGCTCGGCCAGCCGGGCAGATTTGTCCCGCAGCTCCTGTTCCTGGGGGAAGGGCTTGCCCACCTCCGCTTTGGCGGCGGCCTGCTGCTGGTAGAGGTTGTCCAGTTGGTTCTTCACCGCCTCCAGCCGCTGGGGCATCTGCGCCAGGGCATTGTCAATGCGGGTCAGGTTGCCACGCGGGTCGGTGCCCAGGGCCGCCCGGTGGGTCATCTGGCCTTTCAGCAGGAGCGTATACTCCTGTTTCCATGCGTCAAACTGCACCGACATAGCAAAACCCCGGTAACTGCCCACCGGCACCGGGTCGGACCCTTTGACCTCCTTGCAGGCATCCAACAGGGCGGCACCGGCGTTCTCTTTGTCGGTGAGGGTGTCGCCCCGCACCTCCATGCCAGCAAAGCCGTCCTCCGGGTGGGGGTGTTCCGCCAGCGTTTTCATATCGGTTTCCAGCCCGGCGATAAAGCCCTTGTTTTTCTCGATCTCCTCCGGGAAGGTTTTGAGCAGCTGATCCTCCAGACGGTACTGCTTGCTCTGGTGGTCGGCCTTCAGCAGCTTCAGCCGGGACACGTCCACATCCAGGTCCATGCGCTCCTTGATACGCGGGTCCCCGGCGCACAGCGCCTTGATCTCGGCAAAGGAAAGCGCCGTTTCGTCCACATCGTCGCAGGAGCGCACCGGGCTTTTACTGGTCATGATCTGGCTGATAAACCGTTGTTTATTCTCAACGGTCTGCCAGAGGTAAGCGTCAAATGTCCCCTCGGTGACGTAGCGGAACACATGAACAGTCTCATTTTGGTTGCCCTGGCGCTCAATGCGGCCCTTTCGCTGGGCCAGGTCGCCGGGCC
>ULPV01050321.1_pt1 | contig 15614 bp, 30 predicted proteins | sample 1953831 | NCBI WGS metagenome assembly ULPV01 (sample SAMEA4835638, study PRJEB28245) | human gut metagenome | biome: gut microbiome; material: fecal sample | place: Denmark | collected 2008 | reverse complement strand
TTTAATCTTTCTATTCAAGATATTGATAAACTTTATCATATAATGAATAATCTTAAAAAGGATCGTGGTTATTCTTTATCTACTATTACACTTATGGTTATGGAACGTTTTGACCTTACAGGAAAAGATATGTATAATTTTCTTGTCGACATTTATTATAATTGGGATACTTATTTAAAAACTATGAATGATGAAAAATAAAATAGTTTGGAGGATAGGATTAATAATGATGATATTATTGTTATTAATTATTGTAGTTGTTATTGGAGCAGTTATTCATACTGGATGTACAATTCTTGGAATTGGATGATATGGATAAAGAAAATGAAATAGGAGGATTGACTATGTTGGTGATACCTGCCATAGTTATAGTAGTTATGATTATATTTTATATTATAGATTTGATAATCTGATAAAGAGTCGGGCTTAGGTCCGACTTTCTTTTTGTGGGTGTAGGATTGGAAAGGGGAAATGTAATGATAAAAAGAACTATTTTAATTATGGAGAAATGTATTGTAAAACAATAGTTAATTTTAATGAATAAAGAGATTATGAAATGAATTATTTTTATAAGGGTAGATAGAAAGAAGTTAATAATAAATTTTAAGTGGAAGATAATTTAGGAGATTAAAAGGAAATGATATAAATATTGTGCGATATATAAGATTAAGAGTTTAAGTTGAAGATATTATTTGAGTTTAAATGAAAATTGTTATTTTGGTTTAAGTTTGAGTTGTTATGTAAGATTAAGGTGGAAATGCTATTTGAGTTTAAGATGGAGATAGTAAATTGTAGTGTATATGTTTAAGAGAGGGGACCTATTGTATATGAACCCCGGGGTATTGAATTGGACTTGAACTCCCCCGTACTTGTTTATACAAAATCAAATTAATTCGATGATGATTATATTATTATAAAAATAAATAAAGATGTTGATAGAACTACTGCCATCCCTCCAAATAATAACAATCAGAATCTTGGCATTGAACGTTTCATTGCTGTAACTAAAATCCACTATGAAAAAGTACATTGGAATCCTGAACTTCATCAACCACATCGTGTGCATGATTATATGCATTGTGGTTATCGTATTGGCCATTGAGAACAACAATGAGCTGTACTTCTGCGGTTGTATAATCGCATTGCCGTTACTGATGTGGAACCTGAAAGTGTTTGCAGAGAAGTTAGCAAATGCGTTCGATAAGTAGATGGTGATGCTGGGGCTGTATGTCCCAGCATTTTCACACACAATTCATCCTATTATTTAACTAAACAACTTACTATTATGTGGAACGTATTTATCGTAGATGACCAAACTATTAAAAGACGTGTAGACATTTGTCTTATAGACAAAATTGAAAACCTTGACATAGCTCGTAAAATCCTCAAAGAAGATCACGGTTTCGAATTTGCTGAAATACCAGAATATGATGAGGAGGACATTAAAGTGTATCCTTATCTTACCGAAGATAAACGTGTTGCAATGTATGCAGAGCTTATATAACATATTGCCAATAGTATGTCTAAATGATACGCTATTGGCAACATTTATATCTATTCCCTCATATAATAACAATAAAGAATTTGGCATCGTTAGTGATGCACCGGCTGTTCGTACTGGCAATACGACCGTCGTTAATTCTAATGCCCGTGCCAAAGGAGCACGTAACGTTGTTATGGCAACTCAAACCAAAGATGCGGTTACTACCGCTGTTACTATCGTGAAGACCAAACTGGTCCGCGTTAGTGTGTACGAAGGTGTTGACGGTATTCGCTACCGTTTCAACTTTGCAGATTCTTTTCCTGCGTATCGTCGTGGAGAAGATGGTCAGAATGTTTTGGCCACTGCTGACTACGTCGATTTCCTGCCTAACGTAGCTATCGCTCAACTCATCAACTGTCTGCCTGAACTTGCAGATCTTCACGTTGATGCTCGCGAGCGTGCTATTCGTCAGGGTGTGAGTGGCGGAATCAATGCTGCTCAATTGCAGATTCTCTGTCGTGGTGCAGAGTTCGTGATTGAACGTATTCAATTCGCTGCTGGCGATCCGTACAAAACGTATGACGGCGATGATGCTGTCCACGAGCACGAGGGTTTCTCGACCAACATCAAAGAGGTCAAACTGCTCGACAAGCAGGTAAAACTGCTGGAGAACATGCAGATGCAGCTGCTGATGAACCAGCTGTGATACAATGGGAGAGGCGGTGAATAACCGCTTCTCTCCTTTCTGTTTTTTACCCTCATATAATAACAAGAAAGAATCCGAGCAATATAGGACATGATATTAAGAGTTCTATATAATACTCGTAATTAGTGGTCGTAATGGACGAGACACAAAGGGTAACTGCCATGCTGTCGCTGGTAGTAAAGTGTGTAAATTGAGGTCTAAATTGGTTCCTTTCCTCTCTCCTTTTTCCTCCTCTTTTCCCCCTTTTCTCTTCCCCCCTATAACCCCTTATTACTATACCCCCAAATCACCTCCTTTTTTCTCTCTCCAAACCTCCAAAGGAAACCGCTTCGCGGTTGATTTTATTAATGATTTTATTAATGGAGATGATATTGATTTTATTATTGATTTTATTAATGCTCTTATTTATAGATTTTATTATTACTTTTGATATTAATTTTGTTATTGATAAAGTTAATGATATTATTTGTACTTAAGTTCATATTTGTTTTTACTTCTCCCCCCGTAAAGGAATTACTCCATAGAAAGCCTGAACTTGCTATTGATTTTCTTATTGATATTGTTCATGCTCTTATTTAAAGGAGATAATGATGATAATAATATTGAACTTGCTATTGATATTGTTATTACTAAACATAATGGAGAAAAATCACCATTAACAAAATCATATTTAAAATCATTAAAATCATCAGCAAAATCATTCATAAATAACAGAAGCACAAATAGAACATAAAATAACAACAGGAGAATTATATACAAAATCATTATTAACTTCTATATTTTCAGATTCAGAATCGGTATTAAATTCTCCTGTTTCTATAGGAATAGCATTATGGATAGCTAAATCATAGTTATCAGCACTGGGTTTAGTAACAAAACTATCCATAATCTATTCCTTTATAATTAAAACAAAGAATATAAGTAAGATTTTAAATAACAAAATCATATTTAATTTCATTAAATTGATTAACAAAATCATTTATATTTACTTTTTCAAAATGAATATTAACAAAAGGAATAGAAATATTAATGAAATTAGCATGTTGTTTAGTGGATTTTACAATAGCAAAATCATTAGTTCCTATTCCTTAACGATAAATAGGCGGAATAAGAATAAGATTAAGAGAAAGAGAAAGAGTAAGTTGGAGAATCTGATTAACCTCCATTAATTCTTCATTCCACTTCTCCTTTCATCATCATCTCCACAATACTCTTATTCCTGTTAAACATTACTCTTTTTCGTCCTTTTATTATTCCAACCTTAAAACCCTTTTAAACAAATAATTGAACTTTCATTGAACTTTTCCTTTATCGTTCTTATTTTTATTAAGTTCATTACTATTTTCACCACAAGATTTATCCTAACCCAAAATCATATATAATTTCAACCTTTAAACAACTCAAAACAAGATAAACTATGGATACAATAACATTAGTAACTGCATTACTATTAGAAATCACTCTTTATACGATAGTAATAGCAATAATTATGTTACAATTAATAGCTGTAATATGGATTTTAACTATAATAATTAAGAAAGTATTTAAAATACTAACAAAATAAATCACAACTTATGTTATTATACGCAGGAGGAAAATTAGCAGATTATACATCATATTCACGAGGCTCTTCTTTATCAGAACAAGGAGCAGAAATTCTACCTTGGATTATATTAGCTATTGTAGTAATAGTAATAGTATTTTTAATATACAAAAATACAGACCCAGATAAACATGAAAAATCATCAGATGGAATGGCTATATTTATAGCATTTATGTTAGTATGGGGTTTACCATTATTATTAATGATATTAACGTCATAGCTTATGGATTCAATAAAAATAATTGTAATATGTATATCTTTAGTAGTAACAATAGGGTCAACTATTATAGCATCTTATGTAGCTATTAAAGAATATAAACAATATAGAAAATATAAGAAACTGAAAAAGTTATAATGTCATATTTGTTAGTACTTGTACTTTTGATATTATTTGCTCTCATTTGCACCCCCGTAGAGAGACTACACCGAGACACATCTGTACTTACCTTATTAACATCAACAACAGTATCAAATCGAGTTGGATTCATTCCTTTACGGGGGAACATCATTAAAAATACATTAAACTTCACCTATGGATAACATAACTGGATTCATATTAGCAATAATATTTTCTATAATAATAATAATAATAATAATATGTACAGACATAATAACATACATTATAAAAGTAGAGAAACTTGAAACTAAAACAGAAAAAAGACTTTTATTCTTTCAAACATTATTAAAAGTACTATTTATGTACTTAATAACAATAATGTTTCAATTAATAGTAAAAATATTCGAAACACTACATTCAGCATAAGCGATAGATACGGCTTTAACAGTATCTAAATTAAAGTTAATTATTAAATTATTATGGAACAACCTGTTGTACAAGGTGTAGAACAAGCTGCTGCTGTTCAGCCTGAAGTTAAGACAAGCGATTATGATACCATCGTTAAAGGTATCATTGCTGCCGGTGGCAAAAAGATTCCGGGTATTCGTGTTAAGAACGCGAACTTTACTGAAAAGGATAACTATACTATGGTTTCCTTTACTCTCGCAAACAAAGTTCGTGGTTATGTTCGCGATGAAGAAACCGGTACTTACAAAGAGGGTATGACTAATGTTATTTTCACTTCTCTCTTTGCCATTTGTGGCGCACTCAAAGAAGATGACGAAAAGGCATGGATTGCTAATCATCTTCTGAACCATCCTACTGCTCTTCCTCTGCTGTTCGCAGGTTCTACTATTGACATTATTCAGAGTGAGATTCCCGCTGGTGTTACATATCGTAATCCTTTTAGCACTCGTGAGAATGTTGAAGGTGTTACTTACGACCATGACACTATTATCAATAATCTTATCCGAGTTCGTTTCGGTAAGATGGGAGAAATTGCAGCAAGTCGTCTTATGGACAAGATGCTCGATTTGTAGCTATATATTAGTAGTGCTGGTGTAATAGCTGGCACTACTATTTTTACTTTATATAATGGATTATATTGCTGTTTATTGTATTTATATTACCATATTTCCAACTAATAGCATTATTATCGGTTATTGAGTAAAAAATATTATTATATAGTTGCATATTACAAAATAAAGATTTATCTTTACACTGATTTAATAACAAACCACCATTTTATATTACTATTATTATGAGTACTGAAAAAGTAGCAGAAAAGGCAACTGTTGTTGCTAAAGAACAAGAAGTTGAAGCGGTAAAAAAAGTGCCTGCTGAAAACAACGAACCTATGGGCAAACAAGAGCTTCCTCACGATGAGGGAGAAAATCGTCCTCAGTTTGTAAAAACTGAAAAGGAAGATAAGCTCGGTAAGATTGCCCGTAAACTTAAAGAGAATCCTGCGGTTAAAAACATTCCTACACACGTGCTTGAATTAGCATGTATTGTTAAGGATAACGCAGAGATTCGTCGTTTCACTTCTCTCGCTATTCTTAACTATCTTCATCAGAAGAATGAACTGCGTGGTAAGAAAGGTTACGTTGACTTTCTTTGGAACAAGTTTGCCGTTAAGGCTGGTGGACTGTCCCATGAATATCGTTATACAGAGCTTTTCTTTATTAAGGCTCTTGTAAGCGCATTTACAAGTTTTGCAAACTCTGCAAATAAGACTATTAACAATTTCCTTGAAATTGAACTTAACATTGAAATCAGTGAAGTTACTAATGAAAAAGAAATTGCTGAAATAGTTGAAACTGTTGCAACGAAAGAAGAATAATATTTAACTATGAGAGATTATGACCCGGATGGAGTAGAAATTAACTCCGAACTTTATGATACGGATTATAATGAAGTAGGCTTTGAACCTGAACAAGTTTCTGATGAAGATAATGAAATGGCAGATAAATTCGGTTATTAATTTGTTAATTTAATTGTTTTTGTTTATGAACAAGTTTTGGTGGAGCGTGCTTATGATTGCCGCTATTTGTATTTTAGGAGTTATTGATATTAAGACTATGAACACTTGGGTTGTAGTCGTTAATGTTATTCTTGGAGTTGTTGCTGCATTTGCAGCTTATAAACTTGGTAAGTTTCCTGCAAGTAAGAAGTAAGGTCGTGTGTATTCCTCTACGGGGGATGAAATATGAACTACTTTAACTTATATTGTAGCATTGGTCTATCATGTTATACAATCTGCCATTTTAGAACGTGGTAGATTCAATGCTACAAAAATTGTTCTATGGTGTAATGGTAACACGTCAGATTTTGGTTCTGAAATTTCAAGTTCGAATCTTGGTAGAACAACTATTATAGATAATCATGGCAGAGATATAAATGCAACCAACAGATGGTTTGGTGATACAGTAAGTTGAGGCTTAACTGTATTTTAGGCTGGTGTAAGTCCAGCTGGTTATCTATATTATATTGTTAATTTTAATAATAAAACAACATATTTTATTTGGCCTTTTCGTCTAATGGTTAGGACGCGAGATTTTCATTCTCGAAATCAGAGTTCGAATCTCTGTTAGGCTACGGAGTAGGTTCGCTACTCGTTAGGCACATCCTTTAATATTAATGAATCAGTCATCCGTATTTGTCAGTATAGCACTTCCATAGCCAATTAATTCGACTGATTCATTTAGTGTCCATCTGCTGCGGACACATACTCCTCTTATGTCGTGATGATATTGGAGGAGTTTTTTATTTTATTTAACTTAATACAATTCAAAACTTATGAAGTACGAAAAATGTAAAATTATTCTTGTTGAAACTACCGAAAAGTATGGCACTCTAAAAGTTGGTCCATCGGGTAAAATGTATCCGTGTCATGTATGTTGTGGTACATCGTTTGATTTCAAGTTCTATCATATGATGATATGCTCATACGAACCTGCATTTAATTCTGATATTAAAGTTTATGACAAAGAAAGTAATAAATTATTTAAAGTCATAGCTACCACAAATGAAAATTTGAATCTTCCTCGTCCGTCTAATGAATTTATTATTAAGTTCTGTAAGAATAAAGGTAATATTTCTGATATTCTTGTAGAATATGAAACTCTTAAACGAGTTGAAAGTTCTACTAATTACGAACTTGATGATATTATTAATGAAGATGGAGAAAAAATTGCTTCTATTGATAGGTTTGAATTTTTCAAACTTACTACTCTCAAAATAGCTAAAGATAATACTATTACTATTCGTAAGATTAAATCAGAGTTTACTCGTGAGGAAGTTTTAATTCTTCTTGAAAAGGCTTACGATTTAGGTAAAGAATATCATAATAAAGATATAGATAAACATAAATATTTTAATTATTTTATTGACGAAGTATAATTATGAAAGTACAATTTAAAAGAAATAATGGTGGAAAAATTTTAATGTCTGATATTTTTAATTTAAAATATATTCCTTATAGAATAGGAGACGTTATTAATATTCGAGGACTTATATGTCGTAAATATACAAACGGAGATACAGTTGATAATGATTTGGTTTGCGATGATTTAGTTAAAGTCCGTGACCCTGAATGGGATGGTTTATATAAAGTAATTGGTATAGTTCATAATATAGATATAGATATGGAATATACACTATCTCAAAATTATACTTATAATTTTACTATCATAGAAATAATAAAAATATAATTATGTCACATCTTACAACTCTTGAAGATATTGGTCTTCTTCCTAAAGAAATAAAATACGGAGATGAAACTTTTATGTTTAATACTTGGATTACTTTTAAAGGTAAACTTTGTATTGGCTATAAACATATAACTACTAAAGACGCTATTATATCTATTGTAGTAGACAATAATCCTTCGTATGAAAGATATATGAATACTATAAAAATCAATGGGATAGAAAAAGATATTGAAAGTATCATTATTGAAATGACTACAATAGAAAACGCTTTCAATGGACTTTATGACATTGTAATTAATGGAAATTATAAACTTAAATAATATGATTTGGTTATTACTTATTATATGTATTGTAGTCACATTATTTTTCTTTGAGAATTTAATGATGATGATAGCTAATTATATTGTTTACGGAATTGCTGCCGCTAACAATAAAAACACTACTGAAAATAAAGAAACTATGACAAGACAAAATATTATTAGCACAATGCTTGCTATTATTTCTGGTATTTTGTGGTCATGTTTTATGTATTATTGGCATTGATTTACTATTATGAAAACAAATGAAGAAGTTATTAAACTTACTAACAAAGAAATAGCTCGTTACGAAATATTTATTGAAGCGTATGATCGTAATAAACATATGCGGTTTCCTATTAAACGAAGTGCTCTTATTGAAGATGAATTTAAAGCTGCTATTGATATGTGTAATAATGAAAATAAAAAAGATATTTTTACTCATATTTACAAAGCAGTTAAAGTAATTGATAGAGCAAAAGCTAAAATTGTTATGGAACAAATATTATAATAATATGAAAACTAAACTATTAAATATATCATCTTTAAATGTTATAGAATTAGATATACTTAAGTTAAATACACATGTTAGACTTAAAGAATTAAATTATTATAGTACTCATACAAGTCTTATTAAGTATTTTAAACTTGAACATTTATGTGATAAAACATCTAAACTACTTCAAGATTTAGGTATATTTTATCGTCTTGAAAGAATACATAAAAAATGGCAAGTTACTGAATACATTATTAAAGGCGCAGCTCTTATAGACGAATATGTTATTGAAAGTATGACTATTAATTCAAATAAAACAAGAGAAAATAAATTAGTTTATTATATTAAAAGTGTAGATGACAAAAGTCATTTACTTGTAGATGCTGATACGGTTGAACCTATTGAGGAATATCATTCTCAATGGAGTATTGATTAATATGTAATATGGATGGAGGAATGGTGAAATTAGGTAGACACGTCAGATTTAAGCTCTGATGGACAATATTGTCCATGTGGGTTCGACTCCCACTTCCTCTACAAATACAAATAAAGATTATAATATGGAAACACCTTATAAAAATTGTATTATATATGGACCATATACTTCTAAAAAAGATGGTCGAAAAAGAATAGTTGCTAAATATGAAAATGGTATTGTTATAAACTATTGTCCTATTTGTGGCACTAAATTAGAAATAAACCATGATTGATTTAAACATTTGCGACTTACCATCCGGTAAAATTGTTAACTTTCCCCAAAGTTGTCCTATTACTTCTGTTGGAACAGTATATAAAATTACTAAACATAATATAGATTTACAAAACATCGAATTTGATGACGGAACAATAGGTAATTACTATTTTACTGTTAATTATATTAACGGAGTATGTTTACGTTGCATATATAGTTCTGCACGTAAAGCTAATATTGATCGTAATTTCATAATTAAATGGTTAAAAGAATATGTTAATTGAATATAAAGATAGAAAAATTATAGTTCTTCTTAATGTTACGAGTATTGAAAATAGTTTTCAAATTCGTAGTATTAAGGAAATGAAAACTGTTATTAACACTGCTAAAGCTATATCTAAAGGACGTTATAAAAGATATAAAGAATATGCTATTCATGTTCGTACTATGTTTGGTATGATTTGTGAATGGCGAGCACATAATCTTTTATGGTCTTTAGGTATTAAACGAGAACGTACTAAAACTGTTGATTTAGAGCTTAAAGTTAAATTGTACTACAAAATAGGATATTTTATATTATCTTGTTGTTATTTAAGATGGTAATATAAAAGTAGATAAAACGAAGATATAATACTCATATAGGATGAAATCTACTCAAATAAGCTAATAATAGCTTGTTTTCTCTCAATCTATCGGTTTTATATATAAAGTTGAACATCTGTATCGCTTTACTATATAAAACCGATATTTCGTCTATTTTGCGTTATAATTATAAAAATATTATATAATGAGTCTTAAAATTATTCAAACTGAACTTCCTAAAATAATATATGATAATTGTATTCATATACTTAAATGTATAGAAAACAATACTCCTATTAAAAGAGCTATACGTAGAGAGATATATAAATGGACCATTAATGAAATACACGAATATAAAAATCAGAAAAGATGCGCATTTATATGTCCTATACTAAAAAGTATGTATTTTGCTATTGTTTCTATAGGATGTCCTGAATCTGTTTATAATTTTAGTCTTAATAACGAAAAACAAAATGTATTCCCCGAGTTAAACATTAATAAGATTATATGTTATGCTGTAAAACATAAAATTGAAATAGATACTACAACTACTCATACTGCATGGTTTGATGGTTATGATTATTATGCCAGAATTGATGTTCTAACATATTGTATTGATACTATTGATAAGAATATCAAACGGGAAAAGCGTGTTGCTTCCTCTACGGGGGGACAACATTAAAACAAATAATATCAAATAATAACAAATCTAATTCATTGTAAAGTTATGGCAAAACGTCATTATGAGGAAAATGAATGTATCGCTGCCTTAAAGCGTCATTCGCTGGTTAACATTAACACTGCTGATAAAGTTATCACTATGGCAGCGGAGGGAGTAGGTATTCATACTCTTGGAAAGATTGATTGCCTTGTCAATTATCATGGGTATTTTGCTCGTGTAGACAAAGGTTTTCGACCGCAGATTTATGTTCGTGAAAGAATAGATAATAAACCATCTGAACCTAAAGTCAAAAAACTTCGTATGGCTTCTATGGTAAAGATGGATGTTCGTATGCCTAAAAAGTAATGGCATATGCCAACTTTTAATTTCTCTGTTGTTAAAAAGAAAGACAAAAGAGAACATAAACCGGCTAAACAATATATAGTTTTAAAGAAAGGAATGACTGGTATTGTTTGCATTGATATAAATGGTAAATTTTATGTTAATGTAAATGATGTAAAAGTTCCTATTCTTAAAGAATGTTATTCTACTAAAGGTAAAACTTATATATTTTCTCGTAAGTTAAAAACTGATGGTAAAAAACTATGTATTGTAAGAACTAAAAACGATGCTACTACTGTATTTGAAGAATACTTACCTTTTTGTCCCGGTTGTGTAGTTGAAGGTAATCTTCTTCTAAACCCTTATGGTACTATTTTGTTTAATATAAAGAAAGTACGATTGGAATATGAAAATGTTGATGCTAAAGTAGCATTTTTGTATTGGAGAACTCACTATAACGAAATAGAAAGAAATAGAAAGAATAACAATGGAGTTTAACGTAGCTGGTGAAGCTTCGGATAAACGAATTGAATTTACAAAGGACCAAGAGGTAGCTATTAAGAATCTTATTGATTTTATTGCTACTCCTTGGTCCGATGTAGATTTTATTAGAGGTTTATGCGGTGCTGGTGGAACTGGTAAAACATTTATTACTGATTATATTATTAATCATTGTAGGTACAGTTTAAGTGTTATTAAATGTACCGCTCCTACTCATAAGGCTTGTCGTGTGTTAAGCGCAGCTATTCATGGTAAGAAAGTAGAAACTATTCAATCTACTTTTGGTCTTCGTCTTGATTTAAGACTTGAAGATTTTGACCCGGAACATCCTCAATTTAATCCTATGGCTTCTCCTAAAATTGCAGACATTAGACTGCTTATTATAGATGAAGCTTCAATGTTACCGATTAAATTGCTAAACTATATTATAAAGACTTGTAAAGAGAATAAAGTTAAGATCATAATGCAAGGTGATGCCAGCCAGCTTCCCCCCGTAAATGAGAAGAAAAGTGCGGCATTTACTAAATGCACTAAAGTTTATTATCTTAAACAGATAGTAAGACAAGAAGCTACTAATCCTATTAAAATTTTACTTGATATACTTCGAGAAGATATTGACAACAGAACTTATCGTTTTCTTGAATATATTAGTAGAATGCGAGGCGCTGCAAATTACAATGAATTTAATGAGGGATTTATTGTTTGTGGTAAAGCTAAATTTAAAGAACTTATTGATAAATCATTTAATGATGAATTATATACTAAGAATATAGATATGTATAGAATTGTAGCATATACAAATAATTGTGTTACTTCTTGGAATAACTATATTCGTCATTCTATTATTGCTGACTCAGATAAAAGTATTATTACTAAAAATGACTTAATCATGTCGTATGAAACTATTGTAAATGAGTTCATGGAAACTGTTATTAACAATAGTGAAGAATATGTGGTTAAAGATATTGTTGATTATGTAGATGCTACATATGGGTTTAATGGATTTCTTGTTAAGTTCCAAATGGTTCATGGCGGTATGATTACTCGTCCTCTATTTATTATTAATCATAGAGATAAATTTAGTATTCAGAAATATTATCAAGTCATTACAAGTTTGATAAATGATGCTAAAACTGCTCGTAGTGGAGATAGAGGAGCTAAATGGAGACAATACTATGACTTTAAGAAAAAATATATACTCGCTACAAATATTGTAGGTCGTGACGGAAAGATATTATTTTCACGTGATATTGATTATGGTTTTGCTATAACAAGTCACAAGAGTCAGGGCTCCACTTATGATACAGTTTTTGTGGATGTTAATGACATGGTTTATGATAGATATGGTGCTCCATATTCTAACCAAGACGATCTTCTTCGTAGATTATATGTTGCTTGTTCTCGTGCTCGTAAAGAATTAATACTATGTTACGGAGAATAGTATGGGTAGGAGAGGATCAAGTGCTGAAAGATATGGACGAGATGGTATAAGTTTTGTCCAAACTAAACTCGTTAAAAGCAGATGTGAATACTGTTCTAAATGTCCTAATAGACTTTTTGCTAAAGACGAGGAAACTATTGTATTTGGTACTGGAACTATTGTAACAAATACAGTATTAGTATTACCTACTATTGAAGAACAATATTTCGAAAATAGTAACATAATAAATATATTAGCTGCCATATATAGTTCTTATACTAATAGAAATATGTTTGAAGATGTTTATATTACTTTTGCTACAAAATGTCATAGATTAAATGATTATAATACTTTTGCAGAAGCATATAAACAATGTAAAGCTATTCTAAAGTATGAATTATATAAAATTCATCCTACTGATATTGTATTATTAGGACCATATACTCATAATTTATTAGGTAATGAAGATACATGTGGTTATGTAAGACTTCATCGTCTTATAAATCCTAATGTTTTTTATACTGATAGACAATTATGGGAAGTATTTAAACGACGCTTTGGTTTACTTATGGTTCAACTATTAAATAGATGATATGATAAGATCAAAGTTTTACGATGTCGAAATTCTAAAGAATTTCTTTTCTATTACTATTATAGATATTACTTCCTATCTTGAAACAATGAAAGATATTTGTGATGAAAAAGGAAATCCAATACCTCTTGTTCAAAAACTTACTGTTGCTGAAATTAAGAAAAGATTAGATTCAGTTAAATTTGAAAGTTATTATATCACTGATACTGATGATAGTCAATTATTTGCTATGCTTAAAGCTATTAGTGATATGAGACCTCATTATGAGAAAAATGATAACGGTGATGATATTCCTGTTACAACTCATATGTATGGTTATAATAGTGGCAAATATGATAAGTTTATGATAGCAGCTTTGCTTATGCACCATAATAACGTTAATGGTACTAAAGAACTTATCAAAATATTATATGAAACTTCACAAAAGATTATTCAAAATCAAAATGAAGATCGATCTTATAATAAGAATGATTTTTATATTAATGCTTTGAATAAATTTAAACTTCCTTATACTGATATTGATATAATGCAAATATTTGCTTTAAATAAAGCAAGTGTTGTTATAGATAAAAATGGTGAACGTAAACCTGTTCCTAAAAGCCTTAAACAAACATCTATTAACTTACAATGGTACGAGTTATTAGAGTTTGAATTGCCTCCTATATGTGAAAAAGACGTACATTATTATCATACTATTGATAGGTATAAAGGAATGACTATTCCTCAATTAAATTCTCTTATTACTAAATGGGAAAGATTTATTATTGATGAATATATTCCTCCTATGATGTATTATAATAAAAACGACTGTTTTATTGGTTGTGAAATGATACGTCTTAATATTGATGAAATTCGTTTGAGATATAATATTACTCGTTCTTATGGACTAAATGTGCTTAGTGCGAGTAGAAGTAATATTTCTGATGCTTTTATTGAAAAGTTCTATTCTGAAATGAGTGGACTTCATCCTTCTCAATGGAAAGGTAGAAAGACTGAACGTAAAGCTATGGCTTTTAAGAAAGTTATATTTGACTTTATTAAGTTTAAGACAGAGCCTTTACAGAAGATGTTACGAGAAATGAAAGAGGTAGTAGTATTTTCTATTGGTAAAGATGCGTTCAGTAAAGAGATTTCTATTAATGATGGAGTTTATACTATTGCTACTGGTGGTTTACATAGTAAAGATATTCCGGGAGCATTATATAGTTATTGGCCTACCTATGATGCTTCCCCTACGGGGGAACAAACAAAGACTAAACGATTCAAATATGTACATTGGGACATTTCATCATTTTATCCTTCGATAATGGTGCAATATGGTATAGCACCTGCTCATCTTGACCAAAAAGTTTTTGTTAAACTTATTAAATGGATGAGAGATACTCGTGTTACAGCTAAACATACTAAAGGAAATATCGACGGAGTTCCTGCTAATATATTAGCCGATGTTCTTAAGATTGTCATTAACGCTATTTATGGTAAACTTGGTTTTGAACATGGTGATTTATGTGATAGACTTGCTGTACTTAAAGTTACTATTAATGGACAGTTAATGATTATGATGTTATGTGAAGAATTGGAATTGAATGGGATAAAAGTAATTAGTGCTAATACTGATGGTATAGTTGTCAAACTATATGAAGATAAAATCGAAATTTTTAATACTATTGCTAATAATTGGAAACAACTTACTGGACTTGATGCTGATAGCGAAGAATATAAATGTTATATAAATAGAGACATTGATTATTGGTGTCTTAACTCGGTGAATTGCTGGAACTCTAAACAACTATTATGTTGCATGACAATCAGCAGCCAAGCGTCTTAATAAAGATAAAGGTTCAGAGACTATCGAAAAGCAACATTTTACCGATGTTGAACTTAGTAGAGTAGGCAATAAACATATTATTGTCGAAGCGCCGAGCATTATTTATTGTTAATAATTATTTGTAAATGTAAACAATTATTTGTATATTGTACAAGTATTAACTTTTTAAACTTGTATTATTATGAAACTTACAGAAAACATTCCTACTGTTGTTTGCATTTACAAAATTACAAATGAAATCAATCATCTAATTATTATTGGTTCTACTACTAATCTAAAAAATAGAATTAATCATTATAGAAATGATGTAAAGAAACTTAACCTTTTAAAATATTACAATGTTCGTTTTTATAATGATTTAAT
>ULPV01013863.1_pt1 | contig 16750 bp, 19 predicted proteins | sample 1953831 | NCBI WGS metagenome assembly ULPV01 (sample SAMEA4835638, study PRJEB28245) | human gut metagenome | biome: gut microbiome; material: fecal sample | place: Denmark | collected 2008 | reverse complement strand
CGGGAATTTCCCGCCGCTTCATTCGTTTTCATCATCAATCAGCCAAAGAGGGGATACGCCTAACACTTTAGCAATCACTTTCAATTCGTAATCAGTAACAAACCGTGTTCCGATCTCAATTCTTAAAAGGCTGTCCCGCTCTATTGTCACACCTTCAATTTGCAGTTTCGCGGCTAACGCCTCTTGCGTAAGCCGCTTCTTTTGCCGTGCTTCCCGCACTCTGTCGCCGCATATATTCTTCCGGCCTTTATAGTCGTATATCTTCACCCACGATCACCCGCGCCCCTCTCGTTGTGCTAAACATCAGCACTTTTCTTGACTTTAACACAAAATTCTTGCATAATTGTGTTAAAGGTCAGAATACAAAAAGTATTCTTCCCTTGTTGCCATAATTTAAGCACACGAAAGGAGCTATTCAAACTATGAAGCAATCGTTTTTATCCTCTGCCTTGTCAATGTTTGGGCGCGGAAAGAAAGAAGAAAGGTGCGCGGCTGTGGACGCGGCAAAGGAAACAAAGGTCTATTTTGAAGAGGGCGGCACAAGGTATCACACAAACGCGCATTGTTCCGGAATGAGAAAACCGCAATATATCCCGCTTTCTGTCGCAAAGAAACGCGGCCTTTCTCCATGCAAGAAATGTGCGCCGTATGGTGTCTCGCCGACTGTCCGGCCAGCTCCCGCCGCTCCGTTGTTTGCCTCTGCGACTACAAGTGAAACAAAGCCCGCTTTCGAATTTCTTTCCGTGAAGGTTGCGGGCGTTACCTTCAAGAACGGGCGCAAAAGCCGTCAAACCATCTTGCGAAAAATCCACTTCAAAGACGAACCTTTCGACAAGGGAACAATGGAATTGACTTTGCAACGGGAAGAATGGGAAGGCAAGCCCGCTTTCGGTGTCTATGTCAACGGCGACCAAATCGGGAATATCCCCGCCGAACACGCCGACTATGTGAACGACAATTTTTCCCGCCTCGACGGAATTGTGAACATAGAAGTTTACGGCGGCGGGGACGGCCAGAATTACGGCGCGGAAATAACATTGCGCTTTCGGAATGAGTAAACTCCCACAAAACGACAAAAAGCCCCCACGCCAGCCATAAACGGCCAGCGCGGGGGCTTTTCTATGTTCTGTTACTCTTTCCATGTGCCGCCAAGCGCGGCGATCGTGTACCTGTCCGCGCGTCCGTTTACAATCAAGCCTTTTGACGCTTGAAAACAGCGCACGGCGTAAGCGGTCAACCTTCCGTATGTCCCATCGGCTCCGTTTGTGCCGCAATGGTAATTCCGTTCGATCAAGGCCGTTTGCAATGCCTTCACATCTTCGCCGCGCATAAGGGGTTTTGTCACTTTCAGCACGCGGGCAACCTCAAAGGAACCCGCCGTGGGCGGTGTCCGTTCCGGCTTTTCGCTGTCATGCTCCGATTTTCCCGCCATCTGTTCCGGCGCGCGGGCGGTTTGTTCCTCTTCGGCCTTCACGCGATCCGGCGCGGCTTCCTCGTTCTGCTGGACGGGCGCGGCCTGTTCTTCGGCAACCTTTTTCCGCGTGCGCGTGGTTTTGTTCTCTGTATCCTTCTTCGTCGCGCGCTTGCGTGTGCCTGTGTTTTTTCTCTGTTCGCTCATGCGTAAAACCTCCCGTAATGAAATAAGCCCCCGCCGCCGCGGTTCAGCGGAAGCGGGGGCTTCGTGTATCAGGCGGGCGGCATGTGGCCGCCGCCTCCATCAAACCGCGGGCGGTAAAGGAGTAAACCCGCGCGCGGCGCAATGGCAATTAAGTATTCAGGGCTTCCGCGGTGTCGGTATGCGTCTTCGGAAGCGCAAAAACGGCGGCTTCGATCGCACCGTCAACAATCTTCTTCAAATCGTCGTCGATTTCAATTCCTGCCGCTTCGATAAACTGATATACAAGTTTTGTCGCTTCTTCCTTGCGCTGTCCCTCTTCAATTTTGCTTGTTTTGTAAAGCTGTTCGGCGGCCTCTGTTGCTTTCTGCGCCCACCCGATCACCTTGTCAATAACAGTGATAACGGGAACTTCGGGGAAGAACTCTTGCAGGGTATCGACCACATGATCCGCGGTGTCAAGAACGGTTGTCGTCCCTGTCAGAACGCCGGAAATATTGATCCCCTTCTTTACCAGATAGGGGATCAATACGATCAGCCCCACGAAAACGACCGCTACGACGGCCACAACCACAAGAACAATTACCATGTTATCCATTTTTCAAATCCTCGCTTTCTTTTTGTCGGTGTTTATATTTGTTACTCCTTTACAAGCGTGAGATCGGAAACGCGCACGGCGGCCACGGTCACGCCGCCGTAGGTGATAACGGCGCGATCGCCGTCCAGCTCCGAAACTACATGATCGCGGCTATACACGAAAGAGGCCAGCCCGCCGCCCGTGTAGGTCTTCGCGCCCTGCTTTACGCGCACGACGCTTCCGGCCTTGACTGTGCCGCCTGCGCCGCTTCCATCTGCAAGAACAAGATCGGAAACACGCACGGCGGCCACGGTCACGCCGCCGTAGGTGATAACAGCGCGATCGCCGTCCAGCTCCGAAACTACATGATCGCGGCTATACACGAAAGAGGCCAGCCCGCCGCCCGTGTAGGTCTTCGCACCCTGTTTCACACGCACGACGCTTCCGGCCTTGATTGCGCCGCCTGTGCCCGCTCCGGTGTCCGGCTTGTCCGGCTGAACGGGGGCGGCGTTGTCGTACTCAATATAGGGAAGTTTGCCGTGCTTCGTCCATGTGCGGGCGTTATACCCGCTCTTTGTCCCCATGTTTTTAACTGCCGTGATCTGCACATCGTTTTCAAAGGCGGGGGAACACTCCACGGCCAGCCCGCCGCCGATATAAACGCCGATATGCCCGCTACACCAAAGGGCTTCGCCAACCTCCACATTGGAAAAGTTGGTTGAAACGCCCTTGCACTTTGTAATCATGGTATCTGCTCCAATGTCGGGAACGCCGTTCACGGCATAGGACGCGCCGCCGTAGGTTTTGGACGCGTCGCCGCGCCAGCCCCACAAAATACCTTTAATCAGGCACACGCAATCAAACCCGAAAACGGGCGGGTTCTGGTTTGCGGCGGCCTTAATCATCTTCGTTCGGGCGGCCTGCTTGTTGTATGCGTGGTTATTGCAATACCGCGATACATTGCCGCCCGTCAGGGGCGCGCCAAAGCACCCCATGACATAAAGGGTTTTGTAATTCTGCGCAACATCTTTCAGTTTCGCAACAAATTCACTTGCTTTCATAACTGCCATTGTTTTTCGCTCCTTCGCTATTATTCTTCGTGTGCGCGTTCCAGCGTGTCAATTCGCTTGTGCGCCTGCTTTGCGGACGCTTCAACGGCGGTCAGGCGCGTTACAAACTCGGTGTTCGTCTTCCGCTGTTCCTTCTGCTCTGCCTTGATTTCGTCCGTATTCGCTTTGATATACCCTATTTCCGTAAGTACGGTTGCGTCGTTTTTCGCCTCGCTTTCTGTGTCGTTTTTCCGGTTGCGGGCAAAAGCCGCATACCCGAACACGATTGCGCAAACCGTACTAACCACGGAAAGAACGGTCAAAAACTGTTCCATACTTTCACCACCTTTACACCTTTTCCCATTGCCACAAACCCGCCGTGTCGGGCGGGTAAACGCAATTCGGCATATCGGCCTTCGCCAGATATACCGCGCCTTTGTAGCTGTAATAAAGCCCCTCAACCACATTTACGACGATCCCCGCGGTTTCCGGATACGGGATCGGATCGTCTATCGTCCCCGTGTGTTCCAGCTCGACAAGGCGGTAATATGCGAAGGTGGTTTGCACGGGATACGCGGCGGCGTTTGAAGTGTGCGGCGCGACGATCTCGTAATAAAGGCCGTCGTACCTGATAATTTCGCCTTTTGTCTTGTATTCGTGGTTGTCCTGATACTCCGGATAATCCACAATATCCGTTGACGCAAGGATCATTTCATCGGTGATCGCATTCGTTCCCGCGGCGCGGTCTGCGACAATCTGCGCTTTGAATGAAAGGCAAAGAAGGGCGGCGGTGCTTTCGCCCGCCGCCTTCAAGGTTTCAACTTCCTTCTTCAATTCTGCCGTTTCGCTCGGCTTGTCCGGTCTGTGTGCTACGCTCATTCAAAATTACCCCCGATCGAAGATACCCAACACGCGGAAATAGCGTCGCCGCGTTCCACTGTTACCCGAATATTCATGCCGAATTGAACGGCGGTGTTTATTGTGTTCTCGAAGACATGCGCCACGCCCTGAATTACGGCGTTCGTGCAATCCTCCCACGCGGGGGAAGGATCAAACGGATTGTTCGTTACCTCCACTTTGAAGGTTGCGCCCGCTGGAATTTCCCGCGTTACAACCACATTCGCGCGCGTGGGCTGTGCCTGCGCTTCCAGCGGCGCGGCCAGCGTGATAACAAAGCCGCTGATCTGCTTTGTGAAGGTCAGCGTGCGCACCGCTTTATTTCCCACGGTGTCCGTTGCGGTAATGGTGATTGTGTGCGCGCCGTTGGAAAGGGCGGTAAAGTCATGCCCCGCAACATTCATCGTGTTTTCTTCGCCAAGCGTGGGCGTGTAGCTCCGCAAGGTGGTTTCGTCCACCTTTTCAACCACCGTCACCGTGTCGCCGTCCGGATCGGTTACAGTGTACTTGTAAGAGAAGTCGCCGCTTTTCGTTCCAAGATCGGCGTTTTGTCCGGAAATGACGGGCGGTTGATTGTGAATTACGGGAACCGCGGAAGAAGTCACATACGCGCTTTCGTTCCCGTAGGTGTCCCGCGCCTTCACGCGGTACTTGATCGTGTTCCAGCTTGTAGAAACAACCTCCGTAAAGGTGCGGGCGGCGGTTTCCGCTACTTTCGTATAGCTCCCGTTATTCACCGACCGTTCCAGAACATAGGTGATCGCGTCGCCGTCCGGATCGCTGGAAGCTCCCCATGTTACGGTTATGTCCTGCGTGCTGTAACAGCTTTCCGGCACGGAAATTCCGTCCGGCGTACTCGGCGCGGCGTTCCACTGGAATTCATAGTTTCCGCGGCTGTTTTTGTTATCAGATACCAAAATATCAGATTTCAAATTACAAAGCGGACGCACGCCCCTGTCGCCGACGTACGCGCTGCTGTTGCTCAACGCCCCCGAAGTGCTGACATAGCGCACATGGCACGAGCGGCCGGAATCCGGCGTGCGAAGCCACCAATACCACGAAGAAGAAGTGTTAAAACTGCTACTTGTATAATCGCTGTTGCTCACACATTCAGCCGTAGGATAGGCAAGGCGGCTTGTATTATCGCTGAACAAAGCCAGCTTTGAACCCTCTGCAATCCCGTTTTCGTTCGCAAGGCCGACTTCCGTTGTGGACGGAAGGTGCATTTTTGCCGTTACGGTTTCATAGCTCCCGCCGTCCGTAACGGTGTTTTTGGCAACCGTTACCGTGGTATCCAGCAACGCCGCGACAAAATCATCATCAAGCATGGCAAGAAAGCCCGCTAAATCCGCATACGGGTTATAGGTAACAACCGAAGTTGAATTCGGTGATTGATCCGCACTATGCTTCGCGCTGTACCAATTCCCCGCCGTGGCATTACTGTTCAGCCATTGAAGAACATTCGCGTATGAATAACGGTTGTTTCCGTAATTTTTGCGATCGCTATTACTGTTGTTTGGCTCTTTTGCGTCGAAAGCAAGAACAATCGGGATTTTATCAAAAATCAGCGTTACCGAATTAGACGGATAGCCCGAATGGTTCTTGTCTGCCATTTTCAGAACGACATATTGCCCTAAAAGTGATTGATAGGCCGACTTCACGGGAACTTCAAAGGTTGTCCCAACGCCAAGCGTGCTTAATTGTTTCGACATTCTTTGCCTTCCTCCTTTTCTTCGGAAACAGCAACGCCGCCACGGTTGCCCGCGGCGGCGTACTGCCCGAATAATTTGTTGTAATGCTGATCCATGTTCCGGATCAGGTGATAGCAATTCCCCTTCGACGCATGGCCGCGCCAGCTTTGATAAGATTGCTCCACCTTTTCCGGCGTGATTTTTCCAGCTTCCAGCAACCCGCGCATTTTGGTTAAACGGCGGCGGGCGTTGTTCTTTGACTTCCGGCGCACCTTGCGGATCACCGCGCCGCTTTCGGTCAAATACGAATGGAAGCCCAAAAAATCAATTCCGTTTTTCAACGGGTAAATATTTGTCTTCGCATTCAGCGAAAGCCCTAATTCGTTTACATGTCTTTCAATCTCCTTCCAGCAATAGCGCAAATATTCTTTGTCTTCGTGGATCAAATAAAAATCGTCCATGTATCGGCCATAAAATTTTATGCCTAACTTTTCTTTTATCATGTGATCCAGCGAAGAAAGATAGAGAAGGGCGAATATTTGTGAAGACTGGTTGCCGATCGGAATTCCTACATTGCCTTCGGTGCTGTCTATTATCATATCCAGCAACCAAAGACAATCAGGATCGGAAATATACTTGCGGATTAAGGATTTTAACGCGTCGTGCTTGATATTATAGAAATACTTTGATATATCGCATTTCAACACCCAACCGTCAACACCTCGTACACGGTAAAACCTCCGCATAAACCCTTCCAGCCGTTCAAGGCCGAAGTGCGTTCCTTTTCCAACCTGTGAAGCGTAATTATCTTTTATGAAGGTGCTTCGCACCCTCGGTTCAAGTACATTATCACAAAGCGCGTGTTGCACAACCTTGTCTTTGTAGCTGTTCGACATTACAACCCGTTCTTTGGGTTCATAAACCTTGAATGTGTTGTAGGGCGAAAGCTGGTATGTGTGGCTCTGTAACTGCACGCTTAACAGGTTCAGGGCTTCCAGCAAATTAACTTCAAACTTCGCCGCCGCTCCTTTCCACCTTTTGCCGCGGCGCGCCTTCCGGTACGCGCGGTATAGGTTTTCAAAATTATAGACTTTTTCAAAGTCGGTCATGTAAAAAAATCTCCTTGCCGTGTATAACCTCGGCCATGCCTGCGGCAATGCTCCGGTATCGGCAATCCTGTATTTGTCCCCGCCGTGGATAGTAGGGGACGGGAAACGCCTTCCTTTGATGGTGGTACATTGCTTTCGGCCTGTGGCCTACTCGATCGAGTGATCCACCGAAGCGGACGCACGCCCCTGTTGCCGTTGTACGCGTTGTTGTTGTTCAACGCCCCCGAAGTGTTGACATTGCGCACATTGTACGAGTTGCCGGAATACGGCGGCGGGGCGGGCAGAAGGCGAAAAGAAAACCTGCAAGGCGTTCCCCAAACGGTTTTATACTCTCGCTTTGTCCCGCTTCTTCCACGCGGCGATCATGTACTTTACTTCAAGGGCAAGTTTCGACCAATATTCGCAACTCTTCATAGAAATAAAGCCCATTTCCTGCGAAAGCTCTATAAAAAATAGAAGCTCCTTGCAATAGGTCAACGCCTTTGCTTGTAGCCTCTGCCGTTGTCTGTGTTCGTCCGCTTGCCGCAAATCTAATTCGTTCGCTTCAAGCGTCATTTCGTAAATATCAACCGCTTTTTCCTGTATGCGGTTCACCAGCGTAAAGCGGTATTTCTTCGGGTAACGCTCCGTGCTGTTCGTGATCGTGAAGGTATGCTTTACAAGGTCTTTCGCCTTCACAATCACATTGAATTCGGACGGCTCTTTGCGTTCCCTCTCTTGTCCCTGCATAAATGCACCTTGCCTTCCTGATCCTCTGCAAAAGCGCGGTATCTTCCGCGCACCCCTCAAAATCAAAGCCCGCCGCCGTCAAAGTTATGGTTGCTTCGTGGCCTGTGGGCGTGATCCCGCGGATTGTCACCGCCTCGCCGCCGCACATGTCGCACGGCGGGCGAAGCTCCGTGAAGATATTTCCGATAATGCACGACAATTCCGCGCCCTTGCAGGCGCACCGCGTCAACATTCGATCCGTTGCAACGCCGCGTTCCAAACGCCCGTTGCGGTCACGCCGTCCAAATCGTCAAAGAGGATCAAGAACGGGTTTGTTGTAATGTCATTGAAAAGCACGGCTTCCAGCATTTCAATTCGCGCGGTGTTGTTCTGGATCAGGTTCAGCAAATGCCCCGCGGTGTCTTCGTCAAGGACATTTTGCAAGGTTGCGAACCATGCGTTGAAGTCGTTTTCCGCGTCGGTCTTAAAGTCGTTCATGTAGGCTTCAAGGGCGGCGTACTGCTGATCGCCCAAAAGCTCCAAACTCTCCATATAGGAAACAAGATCGTTGAATTCGTCAACGCTCATTTCCTTATAGTCAGCAAACCACGCTTCAAGTTGCGCGTTGAATGCGTCGGTGTCTATCTGATCCACCACGCCCGCAACCACGCCGCACAAGGAACCATCAAGGCGGCGATCCGTTATGTTTGCCTGTGAAATGGCCGTAACGCCTGCGCCTACAAGCACATCGGCAAGACACAATTCGTATGCGTCCGCGTCCCTCTGCAAAGCAGGGGCGACGGGGGAAGTTGCAGGCGCGGAAGACTTCACCGCAACGGAAATTTTGCGTTCGGTCAAATCCCACCGCACAACAATTCGGTCAATGCGGTTCAACACGCCGTCCGCGGTTGCCAGCGTTACGGGCAAATCGCTTGTGTTGTAATAAAAATAGCCGTTAATCCACGCTTTACCCGTTTTCACGGCGACGGCCATTCCTGAACCCGCTACCACTTGAAGGCTTGTGGAAGGGACAGGGAACACGCCGTTTCCAATGAATGAAGCAAAATATTCAGCCCATTCTTCCGCGCGGTACACGCGATCGCCGGAAACACTGTTGAAAAAACTTGATTTTTCCATATTTGCACCCCTTTACTTTGTAATCTGCCTGATCTGTGTAATCAGGGCGGGCAAACTCTCCCCGAAAGTAATGTCTATTTCCTCCATGTTCTGTTGATAGGTTTCCGCAACCTCCGTTATCCGGACATCGATTTTTATACCCCACCGTTTATTAACGCATGTCACGCGATCTCCCAAGTCGTAATCTTCCCTGTACTTCAAATTCGCGTGCGTGTTGATCGTGCTGGAAAAGCTCAATGTTTCGGCGTATTGTTCCAGCTCCGACGCGCCGCGCTCTTCAAGACAGGCTAAATATTCTTCATCGGTGCGCGTGATCTCTTCGTCGTTCTCGTTGGTGTATTTCTTTGTAATGTCCGTTGCGTTCACAAAGACTTCTTCACGGTCAAGGCCAGCCGCGCCGCCGCCAACTTCGGCCACAACGCGCGGTTCGGCTTCTTCGCCGCCCACATAAGCCGTTGATTTCAGGTTTTCAATGCTGTTTGTGTATTCCTGTTCCGTGATATTATCGAATTCCTGTGAAAAAATGCACGGCGGGTTTTCGGTTTGGTCTGCGGTCAAATCGCGGCCTTTATACACACTGAAATAGTGCTTTCCGGTCTTCACATCGGTTCGCAACCGGAAGCCCAATTTTGCCGCCTTCGCCGCGGTTTCCACGGCAAGAAGGGCGTTTGTGAAGGCTTCGGAAGTATAGTCTATTTTCCCGCTTCTGGTGTCTTCGTCCGTGGGATCAATTAAGACATTCGGGATCGCGCGGGCGGCCACTTTCGGGGAAACGACCGTTTCGCGGACAATCCGGTATAAAATATCCTGCGTCCCGCTCGTTGCGGCGATCTGATCGCGTATAATGCGCTTCCCGATCCATTGCGTGATAAACTTTCCTTGCACTTCGATTTCTTCAAGCCCCTGTGAATTCTTGCTAATGTGAACATACCTGATTTCTGCCGCCTCGGTGTCCCCGCGCTTCATTATCAGGTTGTTTTTTACCAGAAGGGAAACATGCTTGCTTGTGAATGGCACAAGCAACTTGAATTCGCCCGCCGACCAATACCGCCGCGTCCAGATTAACGAATTGATTTCGTCAATTACGCCGTGCAATATCATGTCGCGGTCATAAATATATAGCTCCATTCGTCACACCCCCAAATAAAGATCGTCGTGATAAATGGATACTTCCAGATTTTCAAGGTTTTCTTCCGCGGAATACCTGTAAAGGTTATCACCGACCGAAAGTTGAAAATATGTGCTGTCCACATCAAGATAACGGAACGCGTCAGAAGTCACGCCGTCGCGTTGCAAGGTTACTTCTTTTTCCCCGTATCCCGTGGATACGCTCAAAATGTCGCCAGCTTGAAGCGTGATATTCAGCTTTATAAACTCCTGTGTGTCCACATTCAAAAGGGAAGGATTTTTGACAACGCCAAGCGCGCGGAACTCTACGCGAATACCCGCTTGCACATCACCTTCGTTATAGACATTCACGATCAAGGAAGGCTGTCTATACCCGATTTCCCAACCTTCCGCAAGGGGGATTTCAACGGGAAATTCAAGGCCGCCGATCCATGTCGCTATATCGTCCCGCGTCTTTGCCTCTTTTCTCCAAAACGGATTAAGGCAAAGAAGCTGTATTGTGAAGTCCTGAAAAATAGCCTTCCGCGTGAAGGCGGGCGCGTTGTCGATCTTGCAATCAATCACGCGCCGGAAGTCGCCGTATTCGTATGTCAGCGTCGCGGAATACTGCGGGTTCAACACGCGGTTCATTTGCCTTCGGTAATCCCGCATTCTGTCCTTGTCCCGTTCCCTGATACTTCCGACAATCTCAATTTCGCGGGATTGAATGCGGTTGCCTAAATAGGTGTCTCCGTCCTGTCCCATGCTGTTAATGCTGTAAATCTCGTTGCGCACATCGGAAAGGCCGCTAACCTCGTTTGTGTGAAAAATAGAAGCGTGGGAAAAGGTGATACTTTCCCCACGCTCATTCGTATAAATCAGCTTTTCGATTTTCTTTGCCATCAGCCCATAACCTCCCGTGCAATCAAGCGGAATTGCTTTGCCGCCTCGCGCTGTTGTTGTGCATAGCTCGTTTCGTTCGCATAGATATTTTGAACCACTTGCACGCCGCGGGCGGCGTTGTCGTTCCTGCTGATCCTTCCGGACGGTCTTTGCGGCTCCGGAACGGTTGAAGCCGTCGCCCTGCGGATTGTCTTTTCAACATTCTGCATTTCACGGGCGAAGCCTTCGCCTAAACCTTCGGCCATGTATGCGCCGATCCCTGCAAATACCTTCGACGGGGAAGCAATCTGCATTTCCGCTTCTACGGCGGCGACAATTTCGCGCATCATAGAACGCACTTTGCTTTCCAGCCACCCCGACATATTTTGAAAGCCCTGCCAGATACCGCGCACCATTTCTTCACCCGCCGCCGTGAACTGCGATACAAACCCGTTGATCGTTGTCAAAATCGACTGTATGATCTGCGGGATTTTCGCCGTAATCTGCGGCGTGCCTTGCACCATGCCGGACGCTATGGCCTTGTCAATATCAACGCCCGCCGCCGTGAACTTCGGTTGTTGTGCGGTGAAGGCGGTAATAATCGACTGGACGATCTGCGGGATAATGTTCGTAATATTCGGCGTTCCCGTTGTCATGCCGGAAGCAATATACTTCGTCATGTCAACGCCGATCTGATTAAGGCGCGCCGCTTGCGCTGTAAGCCCCGTTGTTACCCGCTCGACAATGGCCGATACCGCGCCGTCCAGCGCGCCGATATTCGCTATAATGCCATCGTTTACGGCTTGCACGGCCTCCTGTGCGGTAATCGCGCCCGCGCTTCCCATTGCGCCCTGCATGTCCGCGGAAACGGTATCCATGCCGCCGCCGAAGCCCTCGCCAACGCCTGCGGCCATGTTGCCGCCAATGTCGGCAAAAACCGTTGAAGGGGAATGAATGCCAAGAAAATTCTTGATACCGTCCACAATGCCGCCAAAGAAGCCCGTTACCTGATCCCACAACCAGCCCGCGGCGTTCTGGATACCCTGCCAAATGCCGGAAACAATATTGCCGCCGATCTCCACGATCTGATATGCAAGGCTTCCGAATGCCTGCACGATACCCGTTACAATCTGCGGAACCGCCTTCACGATTTCGGCAATAATTGTCGGAAGGTTCTGGATCAGGGAAACGAATAGTTGAACGCCCGCTTGAATAATCTGCGGGATATTGGAAACAATGGCGTTCACCAACGCGCCCACAATCTGCGGGATCGCGGGTACAATGGTTTGAATGATCTGCGGCAACGCCTGAATAAGCGCAACCAGCAAATCAATTCCGGCTTGAACGATCTGCGGAATGCTCCCGATCACCGCCGTTACAATTCCGTCGATAATCTGCGGAATAGCTGTAACAATGGTTTCGATAATCTGCGGCAACGCGTCGATCAGCGCGGTTAATAGGTCAATTCCCGCTTGAATGATCTGCGGGATAGAGGCAAGCAGATTTTCGACAAGGCTTGTAATAATCTGTGGAATGGCCGCAATCAGAACGGGGATCGCGGCAATCAGCCCTTGCGCAAGCCCTGTTATCAACTGCAACGCCGCGTCGATCAGCATAGGGATATTTTCAACCAGCGTTTGCACCATAGCAACGACCACTTCAACGATTTTCGGTAACAACTGCGGCAACGCCTGTCCGATCCCGTTTGCCAGCGCAAGGACAATTTGCAACGCGCCTTCGACAAGCAGGGGAAGGGCGGCGATCAACCCGTCAATCAGGGCAAGAAGAATTTGTGTTGCGGCCTGCGCAATCGCCGGAAGCGCGGCAACCAGCCCTTGCACAAGCGCGGTTATCATATCCACCGCCGCCGTTGTGATCTGTGGTAGGCTTGCTACAAGCCCATCGACCAGCCCTAACACGATTTCGGTTGCAAAGTCCGTTACTTGCGGAAGGATCGTCGAAAAATCTTCAATCAGCCCCGCAAGGGCTGTCCCGAAGGTGTCGGACATTTTGGAAATATCGCCGTTCGCGGAAGCCGCGCCCGCCGAAAGCTCGTTGACAAAATCAGAAAGGGCGGGCAACGCTTCTTCGCCAATCGGAAGAACAAAATTCGTTTTCAGCACGCGGCCAAGCCCCGACATAGCGGAACCGAAGTCGTCATATTTAACGGCGTTGATTTTGGAAAGCGCGTCGGTTGTGGTGCTGATCTCCCCGTTAAGGTTCGTCAACGCCTGCATACCTTCAACGCCCAAATCTTCCCACATCGTACCGAACAAGGCCACGCCCGCGGTATTCTGCGCTAAAGGATCGTCCATTGCGAAAAGGGCGGTTGTCACATCGTCAAAGGCTTTTGCGGCCTGCTCCCCGCCTGCGGCAAAGGCCGCCGCGGTTTCATCGGCGTTCAAGCCTATATCCTTGAACGCCTGCATTGTGCCGTCTGATCCGTCTTTAACTCTGATCCCGAATTCCTTTACCGCGTCGCCCAACTTGTCAACGGAAAAGGTGCCAGCGTCCGCGCCGTTTGCAAAGCTGTTGAACATGTCTTCCGCGTCCAGCCCTAACGACTTGAAATGTACGGAATATTCGTTGATACTGTCCAGCAAATCCCCGTTTTTATCAAGGCCGTTTTGCGCTCCCTGCGCAATCAGGTTGAACGCCTCTTCACCAGATAGCCCAAACTGATCCATAAGCATATTGACGGCGCGCATTTGCTCTTGAATATCAAAGCCGAATGTATCGCGCAACATCAAAGCGTTTTGTGTCAGCTCTTCAATTTTCGTCGGATCAACTTCGCCGGAAGTCTGCGCCACGGTTGCCATTGACGCGGCTATATCGTCCATGTTCTCCCCGAAGTTGTTGTTGTAGATACGCAACATTGCGTCTTCAAAGCCGTTCGCGGCGGCCTCCGCAATGCCTGTTGACGCTTCAAAATCGTTCATTGCGCCTTTGACTTCATCAGCGAAGCCCACGGCGTACCCGATCCCCGCAACCATAGCCGTTCCAATGGCGGCCACGCTTGCACCAACCACTTTCAAACCTGTTCCAAGTGCGCCCGCTACGGAAGAAACTTTGCCGCCCAATCCGTCCAGCGCGCCGCCCGTGCTTTCGGCTTCCTGTGAAATGTCTTCCAAGCCGTCCGAAAAATCGTTTGAAGCGTTGCGCGCTTCTTCTAATCCTGCGTCAAGGTTTCTGATCTCGTTTTCCGTCTTAATCATTGCGGCGCGGGCGTAATTCAGGTTCGTTTCCATCTTTTTAGCCGCTTCGGAAGTCCCTTGCCCCGCGTCCTGATACTTTTTCAAGGCGGCTTCCGCTTCGGCAACCTTCTTTTTCTGCTCTTCAAGCCGCTTGTTCAAAACATCTTGCTTCGCGGTCATTGCCTCTATGCTGTCGGCGTTGCCCTCGAAAGTTGCCGAAACAACCTTCATTTCGGACGCAATGGCCTTCAAAGAAGCGTCGATTTCTTTACAAGCCTTCTTGTATTCCTGTTCGCCGTCAACGGCAATTTCGGTTTTGATCTGGTCTTCTTTTCCGGCCACTTATAACCCCCCTAACACATCGTCAATGTCCGCTTCTTTTTCCTCCGGTTTGAAGCGATCCGGATTGAATTCTCTGTGAATTCGGAACAAAGCAAGGATTTTATACGGTGTCATGCGCCACACTTCGCGTTCCGGCCAGTGTAGAAGCGTAACGCCGATATAAAGCAGGCGGGCAAGGTCTATTACTCCTTGCCCGCCTGCGCGTTTTTTCTCTCTTCTTCCGCGTATTCCGGTTCGTCGTCTTCATCGTCCTGCGGCGGCTCCGTTGTGCCGCTGTTTCCCATTGCAAACGCCTTGAAAATCGCGGTTTTAACCTCGTTGAAGTTGCCCGTGTGGATCATTTTTCCTACCTGTTTTTCGGTCAACTGCTCTTCGCCGTCGTCTGCGCCCTCATTCAGAAGCAGGGTAAGAAGCCAGCGAAGATTTTTAATGCCGTCTTTGCCTTTCAGCATTTCGGCCAGCTTGTCAAAGCCCCCGAATTTGTCTTGCATTTCGTCAATGACATTCAGGGAAAACAGCAAATGCCGTTCTTTATCAAGGACGATCGGCAAACGCCCGTCTTTAATCGCGCTCATAACAAAATAGGGGAAGCCCCGTCAAAGGGCTTCCCCGTGCCTCCTTTTCATATTTTGTTTTGTGATAGGCGGCCAGAATTAGCCGCCCGAAGTGTTGTTCTGTTCACGAACCTTCGTAAACCAGCCCTGCGCCGCGGTTTCTGTGGGAAGTGCCACATGCTCCGCTTTCCAAAGGCCGTCAGGCCGCTTGATAAACTGCCCTGTGATCTCCGGCGTGGTGAATTCGATACTATCGCCCTTCGTCTGGTAACTCTCCGAAGGAATAGCGAATTTCACCTTGTAAAGCCAAATGTACTTATACATGCCGTTCGCTTTCTTTGCGCGAAAGCCGATTGCCATATACGGGGGATCGTCGTTTTCTCCCGCATATACAACCTGATCGTCGTCCTGCGTCTGCCCCAAAATGGCCGCAAGATCGGCGGGCATAAGATCGTTTACATTCAGCGTCAGCTCTCCGGAAACGAATTCTTTTACCACTTCGTCCGCGCCGTCGTCCGCATAAAGGATCGCTTCCGCTACCTCTACGGACATTTCCGCGCTAATGGCCTTCGCCATGCGCACGGGCGTTCCGTATGTTTCTTCGCCGCCTTCGCCTACGGTGATCGGCGCGCGGTAAAGATCGCGTAAACCAATAGTTGCCATAGTTTTTATACCTCCGTTTGTTCGTAATATTTCGCTTCAATCGGGACATGGTAAAACCCCGTGTCCTGCTCGTACACTTCCGGATCAATTACAAGCCCGTAAAAGCCCGCCGCCTTCAACGCCTGCTTCACACGGCGCAAGAGGGCGATATAATCGCGTTTCGAGTAAATATCAACCCTGTATGTGTATTCCGTGCCGTGCATTTCGTCGTCTGCGGCGGCCATATCTTCCGAAGAAACAAGCTGATATGTGATATATGTACCAGCCTTCCCGCGGAAGAAGAGGCGCGCCACATTCGGGCAAAGCGCGTCAAGCGTGGATTTTAACAGGCGGTCAACTGTGTCTATCATTCCTGTTCGTCCTCCCATGCCTGCCGCATAGCCGCCTGAACTTCCGGCGTTGCCTTCTGGTGCGAACGCGTGAACCACGGGCGCGCGGGCATATTGCTTCGCCCGTATTGGTGGACAAAACCAACGGTTGCGTTCCGCTCCCCGCGTCGGTTTTTCCCGTGCGGGTACACTTCCACGCATTGCCCCGAACCCCGCTTCTTTACGGCGGTGCATTTGATAGAATTTGCAAGATCGCCAGTAACGCGGTTACTTGTAAATGTGCGCCGTATTTCCTCCTGTTCGGCCTTCACAAGCACCGCGCCGCCAGCTTTTAACATCTTCGGAACGGCCTTCGCCGCCCGCTCGCTCCGGCGCAAAAACGCTTCCTGCGCCGCTTCAATTCCGGATACCTCAAACCGCGCCATTGCCGCCGCCTCCTTCCGTGCCGTCGTCCGGCTCTTCGCTTTCTTCGACCGGAAGATCTGAAAGCGTTAATTCGGTAATTTCGCCGCTTTTGTTGACATAGGTTTTCAAAACCCTGTACCGCTTCCCGTTCAGCTCTGCGGCCTGCTGCCCCTCGTATTCCTCCGTGTAAACATCAACCTTCAATTCCACTTGAAAGCCCGCTTGCGCGGCCTTGTAGAACTCGGAATAACCCGCGGATTTTACATTGCAAAAAATGGTTTTCCGCACTTCTTCCGGCTCGTTCTGGAACCCGTTTGCGTTTACCGCTTCGTCGGGCGGCTTTTGTGCGATCAGGGTAATTTCATCACCCCAACGCATGATAATCACCCGCCAAACTCAAAGAACACTTCAAATAATCGTAGGCCGCGCGGTATTTCTCGCTGTCTTCGGAATATCCGAAGTTTGCCTTTGCGTAAAGGACAATCGCCCGC
>ULPV01020439.1_pt1 | contig 17197 bp, 14 predicted proteins | sample 1953831 | NCBI WGS metagenome assembly ULPV01 (sample SAMEA4835638, study PRJEB28245) | human gut metagenome | biome: gut microbiome; material: fecal sample | place: Denmark | collected 2008 | reverse complement strand
CCCCCCTGCCACTGACATGTACATAATAGAAGCCCGCTATTCCTTTTACTATCTTACCCTGCATATTTTAATCCTTACTGAATGTAACATTCTGCTGCGTCTGTGCCAACGCCTGATTTACCTGTGTCGTCTGATTTCCATCAGAATCCGTAACGATTTCTTCCACACTCTTGAGGTATGAGATTGTCACGATTCCATATGCAGAAGAACTGGTAAATCCACTCAGATTAATAGAAACTGGAAAAGATGTTACATTTTGGGAATACCACAATTGCGTTGCACCATCTGCAGTCGTAAGAATGACCTCTGCATTGCCGCCAATGTAATCGCTTGGTGCCTGAATACTCAGATTACAGCTATAAGTAGCCGTTTCACTGCCAATACTCACTTTAAGATCAACGATCGTTCCCTGTCCCACACTGGTTCCGGATGAATAACTCTGATAGCAGATCTGTCCCGCTGGATACTCCGAACTATAGGAATCTTCCACATTTCCTACAACCAGACCAGACTCCTCAAGCATGCTGGCAGCAGCCTCCTGACTCTTACCAAGGACATCCGGCATACGAACTTCTACATCTTCGCTTCCCTTACTGATCACAATTGTGATCTCTGAGCCAAGTGCAGCAATAGAATCTCCTTCGGGAGACTGGGATATAATCGTTCCCTTGGCATACTCTGTTGAATATGCATCACTTTTGGTTACAGTAAATCCTTCCTTGGTCAGTTTGGCTGTACCTTCTGCCTCCGACATTCCTACCGTCTGTGGAACATTGATACCATTGGCTCCGGCACTGACAGTCAGTACGATTGTTGTATTCTTGATGATCTGATCTCCTGCAAGCACAGCGGTTCCATCCTCAAGTGCAGCCGAAATTACCATATTTTTAGCATATTCTGTAGACTCAATATACTGTGTCTTACTTCCCAGATTCACATCCTGAAGAGCCTTCTTCACGTCATCCACACTGACGTTTACAAATTCAGGCATCACACTGCGTTCTGCACTTTCATTCTGCGAAGACTGCTGTCCTTTATTTCCTACTGAAGAAAAGATACCTGCAGCCTGCCCTGCAAAGTATAACAGGATACAACCAATCACCACCGCTGCAATAATCGTAAGAACAGTAGTTACTTTCTCTGTTGTGGGATTATAGTCATACTCATCTGTCTTATCGTCAAAAGAAACATCCTGTGTATAATCAATATTTCTTACATTTTGACGATTCACACCACTATTGCTGTATTCTGTATAACCTTCATTCTTTGTTTTAACCTTCTTTTTCTTAACAGTTGCCTTTTTAACAGGCTTCTGCCCTACCTTTTTATGATTTTTCTTCCCAGTCTGAGACTTTCCTGTCCCCTGATTCTGTGATGGCTTTCTGTTTCCTGCATTCTTAGAAGAACTCTGCGCTGTACCATTCTGAACAGTAGGCTTCTTTCTTGCGATTTCCTGGAGTTCTTCTTCATCTGCATAAATTTCTCTTCTGGGCTGTGTATCCTGTTTTACCGGTACTCTCTGCTGCGGGATTTCGCCAGTCTGTGCTCTTTCTGATACCATTTGTGACGTATTTCTATTGCGTACATCTGTTACGATCCGTGTCTTGCCAGCTTCTCCTGTATCAATTTCAACAAAAGGTTCATCAGGAGTGATCAGAGAACGCTTCAGATCACGTATCATATCTCCCATATTCTGATATCTTCTGTCCGGGCTCTTCTGTGTACACTTTAGTACGATCCGTTCTACACTGACAGGAACCTCCGGAACAAATTCCCTAGGAGATGGCATCTCATCCTGTATCTGTTTAATTGCGATTGCTACTGTCGTATCACCATTAAAAGGTACACGACCTGTCAGCATTTCAAACAGAGTAATACCTAAAGAATAAATATCACTCTTCTCATCAGAAAATCCACCTCTTGCCTGCTCAGGCGAAGTATAATGAACAGATCCCATGACATTGGAAGTAATGGTATTACTTGAAGCTGCCTTGGCGATACCGAAATCCGTTACCTTAACTTTACCTTCCTTTGAGATGATAATATTCTGTGGTTTGATATCCCTGTGGATAATATGGTTATTATGAGCTGCCTCAATCCCCATTGCCACCTGTATTGCGATACTGATGGCCTCTTTCGTAGACAGTCTTGATTTCTTTTCAATATATTTCTTAAGCGTGATACCTTCTACCAGTTCCATTACAATATAATGGATACTGTCTTCCTCACCAACATCATATACATTAACAATATTGGGATGCATCAACCCTGCTGCCGCCTGTGCTTCTACTCTGAATTTGGATACAAAGTTCTTATTTTCAGCAAATTCCTGTTTTAATACTTTAATCGCTACATAACGATTGAGTTTGATGTCTTTTGCCTTATATACATCTGACATTCCGCCTGTACCAATCTTCTCCAAGATCTCATAGCGGTCTGCTATCAGCATTCCTAACTTAATCATTCCTGCCCTCCAAACGGTTCTACCAGAACCACTGCAATATTATCACGCCCACCATTCTCATTGGCGGCAGCAATCAGTGCTTTCGCTGCCAGTTCCAGATTTTCATGCTCCTTTATGATTGCATGTATCTCTTCATCTCTGAGCATATTTGTCAGTCCATCTGAACATAACAGTAATTTATCTCCTTTTGAAAGGGCTACTCTGTAAAAATCGGCGGTAACATTTTCCTTAACGCCTACCGCTCTGGTAATAATGTTCTTATCCGGGTGATTCCGTGCTGTTTCTCTGTCAATACCGCCTAAATGAATCATCTCTTCTACAAGAGAATGATCACGGGTGATCTGTGTAATAGATTCGTTCACCAGATATAATCTACTGTCTCCTATATTGGCAACAACCGCCATTTCTTCCATACAGGTTGCCACAACCAGTGTCGTTCCCATTCCACTCAGGCTGTTATCCTCTGTAGAACGCCTGTATATGTATGAATTTGCTTCTGCAATTGCCTCACTGATCGCATCTTCTTTGCTCAGTTGTGCATCCAGACCACTAATTACCTCTACAAACCTGTCTACAGTATGCATGGAAGCATAATCACCTGCTTTATGTCCTCCCATTCCATCCGCAACAATAAAAAGATTGGGCAGCGCACCGATTGGCTGTCCGGAGGTATAGATGTAATCTTCGTTCAGTTCCCTCTTTCTCCCTATATCAGTTATTGCATAAAACTTCAACGGGTTCTCCTCCAATCCTCTTCATAAAAGCTAGTATTTTACAAGCTAACATAATATCACATAAACCACAAAAGGGCAAGTATGCCATTCTTTCATCTTATTCCTGCTGCATCTTTCTTCTGCGTAACTGTCCACACGCACCATCAATGTCTCTTCCCATTTCACGACGTACTGTTGCATTGATATGTCTTCTGGTCAGTTTATTCTGGAAATTAAGTACAGCACTGCGTTCCGATTCAACGTAATCCCTCTCTTTGATAGGATTTACCGGGATCAGGTTCACATGACAATTGATATCTTTGATCAGATCACTCAGATTCTCAGCATCCTCATCCGTATCGTTGACTCCGCCAACCAGACTGTATTCAAAAGTAACTCTTCTGCCCGTTTTGTCAAAATAATAGCGACATGCATCAATAACTTCATGAATATCATATTTATTCGCTATCGGCATAAGTTCCTGTCTTTTCTCCTGTGTAGAGCCATGCAGACTGAGTGCAAGCGTGATCTGTAGCTGTTCATCTGCCAGACGACGCATATTTTCCACGATACCACAAGTAGATACCGTAATATTTCTCTGGCTGATATTAAGGCCATTCTCATCAGATAACATTCTGATGAACTGAAGCAGATTATCATAATTATCCATCGGTTCCCCGGTTCCCATAACTACAACATTCGATACACGCTCTCCCGTACTTCTGGCAATCGCGTAGATCTGGTCAAGCATTTCTCCCGGAAGCAGGGAACGTTCCAGTCCATCCAGTGTAGAAGCACAGAAACGGCATCCCATACGGCACCCCACCTGAGAAGAGATGCATACGGAATTACCATGGTGATACTGCATCCACACACTCTCTACCAGATTTCCATCTGCCAGTTCAAACAGAAATTTCTTTGTTCCATCAATGGCAGAAGTCTGTACCATGACCTCTTTCAGGGAAGTATATTCATAATTTTCCCTGCATTTGGCAATCAGGCTCTTGGGAATATTGGTCATTTCATCATAATCCCTTGCCAGTTTCACATGCATCCACTCATAAAGCTGCTTTGCACGAAAAGGCTTCTCACCTAAAGCAGACATTTCTTCCTTTAATTGTGGTAATGTTAATGACTTAATATCTTTCATTGGATCTATTACTCCTGTTTTTCAAACACGCTAATGAAGAAACCGTCTGTATCCCATACACCCGGCATCAGTTGTAGGTATCCCTTTTGAGTCGTTTGTGTATGTACCGTTTCCGGTAATGTCAGGTTTAATGACACAGGTGTCATTTCAAGTGTATCCCGAATCCATGCAGCATGTTTTTCATTCTCTGCCTGATTGATCGTACAGGTACTGAATAAAAGTCTACCACCCTTCTTCACATAGGAAGCAGCTACTTTCAATATCTTTTCCTGTAGTTTCACGATTTCATCTATAGCCTGCTGATTCATTTTATATTTAATATCACGTTTTCTGCCAATTACACCAAGTCCTGAACATGGAACATCTGCAATTACAACGTCTACCTGCTCTACTAAACGTTCGTCTGTCTGTAAAGCATCCCATGCAACTGCTCTGGCATTCTCCAACTGGCATCTGTCAAAGTTATCCTGCATCAATGACACTTTATACTCCGAAATATCTCTTGCCTCCAGTTCATAGGGAATCCCCGCCTGCTCCAGTTTATCTGCTGCCAACATGGATTTGCCCCCCGGAGCTGCACAAATGTCCAGTATCTTAATCTTCTTATCCGGCTTCATCTTATCCAGGGCTAATGCCTCCACTGCAAGCATGGAGCTGATATCCTGAATTACAAATGTCCCCTCTTCAAAACCTGCAAGTTGTGTCAGATCATCTGTCTTTTCAATGGTATATGCATAGGGAAGATATGGATGTTTCGTTAATGTGCCGCCCTGTCTGGCAAGGTCAGAGCGCAGTGCCTCTATAAGTTTCGTGTCATCTGTTCTCATTCTGACTGTAACAGGTCTTTCTTTTAAAAGTCCCTTCAGCATTGTGACAGTTGTGTCATTTCCAAGTTGTTGCAGCCAAAGTTTCACGATCCATTCCGGCATAGAATATGTTACAGAAAGATATTTCACATATTCTGTCTTTTCATCCGGATAAGGAATTGCATTCTTATTTCTGGCAACAGTTCTCAAAACGCCATTTACAAAACCTTTCAAAGTGGAAAAGCCTTTTGCCTGCGCCAGTTTGACCGATTCATTGCATGCCGCCGAATCAGGTACGGAATCCATGTATAATATCTGATATACACCCATACGCATGATCGTACGAATGACCGGTTTCATTTTATTTACTTTTACCTTTGAATAACAGTCGATACAGTAGTCAAGCTCTATCATTCTCTCCAATGTACCCTCAAAAAGGCGTTTCATGAACGCCTTTTCCTGTGTTGAGAGATAATTGTACTTATTCTGCACATCTCTGATTACCTTATGACTGTATTCTCCGCCTTCTTTTTTTGTAACCGCAAGCAGCATCTCAAGGACCAGCTGACGGACATTCTTCTCCTGCTGCACTTTAATCATTTCTCCTTCTGCCGCCACCAAACAGCATGATCAATCTCAGTAACTGTAAAATTGACGCTGCCGCTGCTGCAACATAAGTAAGAGCGGCTGCACGCAATACCTTGGCACTCTGATCTTTCTCACTGCCTGATAAAATACCATACTGTTCCAGACACACCAGCGCCCTGCTGGAAGCATTGAATTCCACAGGTAATGTAACGATCTGAAACAGAACAGCCAGTGCAAATACCCAGATACCGATCTGTACCAATACATAATTATATCCAAATAAAAGTCCTAACAGAATGATCGGAATACCTGCCTTGGAGCCAAAATTGGCAGCTGGAACCAGAAGAGTCCTGATTCTAAGGGGAAGATATTCCTCATGATGCTGAATAACATGCCCACATTCATGCGCAGCAACCCCAAGAGCTGCAACAGACGTGGAATCATATACACTGTCAGATAACTTTACAACTTTGGTTCTGGGATCATAATGGTCTGTAAGTTCACCTCTGACACGTGCCACACGTACATCATATATGCCTTTGTTTCTAAGGATTGCTTCTGCAACCTGTGCACCTGTCATTCCGGACATACTTCTGACTCTGGAATACTTGTGAAAAGTTGATTGTACCATTGATGAAGCTATAATTGACAAAACAGCACCGATCAATACCAGAATATACGTAGGATCAAAATAATAACCATAAGGATAATACATAAGACAATACCTCCTTTACTTTCCTAACTGCATACCTGTCTTCCACTGGTTTCCCAGAAGGAAAGACTTCGTATCCATTCTCTTTTTCCCTTCAAGCTGAAGTTCCAAAACTCTAAGCGCTCCATTCCCCGTAGCAACATCAAAGGAATCTTTTGCAACTGCAATGATCGTACCCGGTACTGCCTTTGCAGCAGCTTCCACTACATCACAATCCCATAGTTTCACGCTTTTTCCCTGGTAATAAGTATAAGCACTTGGCCATGAATTTAATCCTCTGACCAGTCTCTCAATTACAACTGCGTCCTGATTCCAGTCTATTTTTCCAAGTGACTTATTCATCATCTTAACATGACTTGACTGACTTTCATCCTGCGGAACCGGTATGATCTCTCCTGCTTCCAGTTTAGGAAGAGTCTCCACGATCAGTTTTGCTCCCGCTTTTGCAAGTTTATCAAACAAAGATTCTGCAGTTTCTTTCGGTGCAATAGGTACTACTACATGAGATAACATATCACCTGTATCCACGCCTTCATTCATCTGCATGATCGTTACTCCGGTTTCCTTCTCTCCATTAATGATCGCCCAGTTGATTGGAGCCGCTCCCCTGTATTTTGGAAGAAGAGAGGCATGTATATTTACACAGCCGTACTTAGGCATATCCAGTATTTCCTTAGATAAAATCTGTCCAAAAGCAGCTACAACAAATACATCCGCCTTCAGTTCTCTCAACTTGTCTACCCATTCAGGAGTCTTAATTTTAACAGGCTGCAACACAGTAAGTCCGTGTCTGAGTGCACATTCCTTTACAGGTGGAAACTGCATCTGTCCACTTCTTCCCTTAGGTTTATCCGGCTGTGTCACAACAGCAATGATCTCATGTCCTGCCTCAACCAGCGCATCCAGTGCGCCTACTGAGAAATCAGGTGTTCCCATAAATACGATCTTCAATCCTATTCCTCCTCTTCCTCTTCCAGATCGGCAGTATTCATTAATTCGCCCTCGACCTTCTCCACATATAAATGTCCATCCAGATGATCGATTTCGTGGCAGAATGCTCTTGCCAGAAGTTCATCACCTTCTATCTCAAAAGTTTCAAGATTCTCATCCTGTGCCACTACCTTAACATGATTCGGTCTTGTTACGATACCCGTCTTACCTGCCACACTAAGGCACCCCTCATTTCCAGTCTGTTCACCACTTGTCTCTACTATACGGGGATTGATCAGAAGAATCGGGTCTTCTCCTGTGGTATCAATTACAACGATACGCTTCAGAATACCTACCTGCGGTGCTGCAAGTCCCACACCACATGCATCATACATCGTTTCAAACATATCATCGATCAAATCCTGTATTCTGGGTGTGATTTCTGTTACTTCCTTTGCTACTTTATTTAATACCGGGTCACCTATCTGTCTGATTGTTCTGATTGCCATTTCTTTTTTCTTACCTTTCTCATTTTTATACTAATATCCACTCATAGGGTTAAAATCAAACTGTACTGTATCTGTATTCCATTCCTTTTGGGCTATATATGCTTCCATTACATCTTTTGCCCGGACCAGAAGGTCATAATCACTGTGTTTTATATAAAATATATTGCGATAAATATCCTGAATCCTGCCAATGGAAGCTGCGGCAGGTCCAATTACCTGCATCCTGTTCTGTGTAAAATGTTTTCTCACCAGATCTGCAAGTTCTACCGAATGTGACACTCCTGTCATTTCATCCTCTGACAAAATAAGGACTGCCATCATATTGGCCACCGGAGGATACATCATCAGATCCCTGTATGCTATTTCCTCTTCATAGAAGCCCTCGTAATCCTGTGCAGCAGCATGTACTACTGCATAATGATCCGGTTGATATGTCTGGATCACGACTTCACCTGCAAGACTTCCTCTGCCCGCTCTGCCTGCCGCCTGTGTCAGCAACTGGAAAGTACGTTCAGATGCTCTGTAATCACCTGTATACAGTGACATATCTGCTGCCAGAATTCCTACCAGTGTCACTTTGGGAAAATCGTGTCCTTTTACAATCATTTGTGTTCCCACCAGAATGTCTGCTTCCTCATTTGCAAAATGTGACAGTATCTCTTCATAACTGTCCTTTGTTTTCGTTGTATCTGCATCCATACGCAAAACTCTGGCGGCAGGATACATCTTATGCAGCAGTTCTTCGATCTGTTGTGTTCCCGCACGGAAACCCAGTATATATTTGGACCCACATTCCGGACACTTCGTTACCTGCGGTGTCTCATACCCACAATAATGACAGATCAGTTTGCCATTTTTATGCTCTGATAAAGAAATATCACAATGTGGACACTTCATCACATGCCCACATGCCCGGCATGATACGAAACCTGCGTATCCCCTGCGATTTAAAAACAGCATACTCTGCTGTCCCTTACGCAGCCTGTCCTCCAGAAGCTCCTGTAATTTGCGGCTGAATATGGAACGGTTGCCACTCTTTAACTCTTCTCTGAGATCTACCACATGAACCTGCGGAAGTTCTCCACCTGTTAATCTGCAGTTTAAAGTAAACAGAGGAATCTCGCCCTGTTTTGCCCGATAATATGACTCCAGAGAAGGGGTTGCTGAACCCAGAAGCAGACTCGCCTGCTTCATCCGGCACAATTCCTGCGCTACCTCTCTGGCATGATACTTGGGCATGGTTTCACTCTTATAGCTTGCTTCATGTTCCTCATCAATAATGACCAGTCCTAACCGTTCAAAAGGTGTGAAGAGTGCCGAACGTGGTCCGATCATAATATCGATCTCACCTTTGGCTGCCCTTTCATACTGGTCTGAACGTTCCCCCGGTGAAAGTCTCGAGTTCATAACAGATACTCTGTCTCCAAAACGCAGATAAAACCGGAGTAATGTCTGATAAGTCAAAGCAATTTCAGGGATCAGTACGATAGCCTGTTTCCCGCAGGCTATCATACGTTCTATCAGTGCCATATACACTTCTGTCTTGCCGCTTCCTGTAATGCCACGAAGCAAATATGTCTGGCGGATGCCCTGTTGGAAATCCCGGGAAATAACATCCACCACATTCTGTTGTTCCGGCGATAACATTTTGGCTGTTGCATCGTGTCCTGATGTATCTGATTTCAAGGTTGGCACCCTGTATACATTCTCTTCTGCTACTTCTATCAGTCCCGCATCTGATAATGACCGTATCGTTGCGGATGAAATATTGAGCTTTCCTGTCACTAATGTATAGGGAAGTCTCTGTGCCTGAGATAATTCACGCATCAGTCTTGATTTTGCAGTCTGATGTTTTGCCTCAAATATAACGCTGTGACGATATGCCTGCTCTGAGTTGACTTTACAGATGATCGTCTTCTTCACTACCTGTTTCATTTTCTTTTTTACAGGAAGTACAGTCTTGAGTGCAGCGATCATTGTCGAGCCATAATGTTCCTTTAACCAGTAAGCAAGCCTGATCGCATCTGCCTGGGCACTGATTCCTCCCTCTACCACACTGTCCACTGCCTTTAATCTGGTAACATCATACTCAGCTTTGTCTGTAATCTCGATTATATATCCCTTTATCAGCTTATTACCTCTGCCAAAAGGTATCATGACCGCCATTCCCACTTTCAAAATGCCTATAAGTTCATTCGGGATCAGATATTGAAAAGGACGGTCTACCTTCTCATGGGATATATCTACAATAATATTAGCAAATCTGCCTGTCATTTTATTAACCATGCCTTTCAGGTTCATGCCTGGCCTTGTTTCAGTTCTTCCATGACCTCCTGAATCAATACACGTTCATCCATAGGATGCTTCACACCTTTGATTTCCTGATAATCTTCATGTCCTTTGCCTGCAAGGATAACAATATCCCCGGGTTCTCCATGGGTAATGGCATATTTGATTGCTTCCTTACGGTCGCAGATTTCAACATATTTACCATTTGTTTTTGCCATACCGGTCTTAATATCATCAATAATCGCCTGTGGTTCTTCAAATCTGGGATTATCGGAGGTAATAATGGTCAGGTCTGCCAATTTACCACTAACCTCTCCCATCTCATAACGGCGCAGTTTGGAACGGTTGCCACCACAGCCAAACAGACACACCAGACGATGTGGATGATACTCCCTTAATGTAGTCAAAAGACTTTCTAATGCCATGGCATTATGTGCATAATCAATCATAAGTGTAAATTGATCTGACACCTTGACCATCTCGATTCTGCCCTTTACCTTTGCACCGGCAAGCGCTTTTTTGATATCTTCAGGATGTACTCCAAAATGTCTGCAGATCGCAATTGCTGTCAGTGCATTATAAGCGCTGAATTTACCGGGCAGATCCGTTAAAACTTCCATATTTAATAAGCCGGAAACTTTAAAATCAATTCCCAGATAACCGGCACCTGTTACCAGTTTCAGATCCGAAGCCCGCAGATCGGCATCTTCGCCAAATCCATAGGTTTCAAGCTGACAGGTATGCCCCTGTGTTACAGTCTCCCAGTGTGGGTCATCGCAGTTAACAATTCCTACTCTGCACTGTTTGAACAACATTCCTTTACAAGCCATGTATTCTTCAAAAGATGCATGCTCATTTGGTCCAATATGATCCAGCTCAATATTGGTAAAAATGCCATAGTCAAAAACAAAACCCTGTGTTCTATGCATCATCAGGCCCTGCGAAGATACTTCCATGACTACTGTATCACAGCCGGCTTCCTTCATTTCTTTAAAGTACTTCTGCAACGTGTAGGATTCCGGAGTTGTATTATTGGCAGGAATGACTTTATCACCAATAATTGCTTCTATCGTACCTACCAGTCCAACCTTATGTCCCGCATTTTCAAGAATGGACTTTACAAGATAGGTTGTTGTTGTCTTGCCCTTCGTTCCTGTTACCCCGATGATCTTCATATCATCCGCAGGATTTCCAAAATATGCTGCCGAAATAAAAGCCATTGCATATCGGGTATCCGCTACACGAATCACTGTTACGTCACTTTCTGCTGAAAGTTCTACATCTTTGCTGACCACCAGTACTTTCGCTCCTGCCTTTACCACATCACTTGCAGCATCATGACCATCAAAATTAGCTCCTACAATACATAAGAAAAGGCAGCCTGCTGTGACCTTACGAGAATCGTTCACAACCTCTGTCACTTCTACATCCACACTGCCTCTGACACATTCGTATTCTAAATTCTTTAATAAATCCTTACATTTCATATGGATTACCTCACTTCCAGGAAGCATAACCATGCTGTTAACCTTAATTTTAAGAATAACATATAGCCCCTGGATTTTCAAGTGCCCATCCTGCGTTCACACATTCATCCGTATATATGACAAAAAGCCGACATAATGTCGGCTCTTCGTCATATATTTTCTTATGAGGGGGGGAGATAGTGAGTGTTTCAACTATCTGAGATATACTATACAGAGAAAATGTGTCAAAACTGTGTCTAAAGAATAAAGAAATGATAATTTTCCTAAAGAAACCATAAATTCATTATGCGTTTCCAACCTTCTTTATGAATAGTACTTCATTACCATTTGAAGAGATACATTTCCTCTATATTCATTGATATCCGGATAATATACAACGGAAAGTACAATGTCCCTCCCGCGTCCATTATAAAGCCTGTCTACTGCTTCAATTCCAAATTTCTGATCAAGATATTCATGAAAAGCCTGTATATCACCGAAATAGATCATTTCATACAGCTTGCCGTCCTCATCTGCCACCGTATACTTGCCCACATTCTGATTCTGTCCCAGAAGTCTGCCCTTTATAAAAGTCACCTGTTTCTGTGCAAACAGCGGTTTAGGATTTCCATTTCCAAATGGTTCCAGTTTCTCCAGTTCTTCTACAAATTCCAGAGAAGCATATGACATTGGCATCGGAACATCAATTAATACCTTTTCCTCAAAATCATCCTTTGTCAAATGGCTGTTCCCGTTGATCTGTCTGCGAAACTCATCTACGTTTTCCTCCGGCATGGAAACACCTGCTGCCAGCTTATGTCCTCCATACTTGGTAAAAAGCTGCTTACACTTCGTCATTTCATCATACATATAGAATGCATCTATGGAACGTCCTGAGCCTTTCACACCTTCCTCTGCCCTCGTCAGAACAAAAGCAGGTTTATTATATTTCTCACGAATACGTCCTGCAATAATTCCTGCAAGGCTTTCATGAACATCTGGTAAATAAACGACCAGAACATCATCCTTTGCCAGATTGCTGCCCTCGATCTGCGCAATTGCCTCTTCTACACCGGCAAGGGTCAGTTCCTTACGACTATCGTTCATATCCTTCAGATTGCCTGCAATACGTGCCGCCTCAGCTGTATCCTCAGCTTCAAACAATGCCAGTGCATGGTCTGCTGTATCCAGACGTCCTGTGGCATTAAGGCACGGTCCTAACACAAACCCTATGGTATATGGCTTGATATGCTCCGGATCTGTTCCTGTTGCCCGGATCAAGGCTTCCAGACCTGTATTTCTGGTATGCTTCATCAGCTCCAGACCTTCCTTTACAATAATACGGTTCTCATCACGCAGTTCCATAACATCACCGATTGTTGCAAAAGCCGCAAATTCCAGAAGTTCCAGACCCATTTCAGATTCCATCACCTGTTGCCAGTTCACACCCTGCATCTGCGCAACCAGCGCCAGCACCAGCTTGTAAGCCACAACTGCTCCGCATATCTCTGGAAAAGGATATGGACAATCCTGCTGTTTGGGATCTATTACTGCCGCCGCAGGTGGAATCCGGTAATTTCGTACCCCATCTGCTTCTTCATAGGGAACCTCATGATGATCTGTAATTACAACTGTCATTCCAAGTTTATTAGCATATTCTACCTGTTCAAACGCCGCTATCCCATTATCACAGGTCAGTACCGTATCAGCACCTGCCTCATACGCCTCCTGAATCAGGTGTTCATTCAGCCCATAACCATCTTTCATTCTATGTGGGATCGCCGTATCCACAACCGCACCACAATGTCTCAAGCCTTTGAACAAAATATATGTAGAGCATACACCATCTATATCATAATCACCAATGATCCTGATATGCTTCTTCTGTGCTATCTTATCCATCAGAATAGCTACCGACTTATCCATGTCTTTTAAAAGATCCGGTGCGTACAGATCTTTTCTGGTACCTGATAAAAATTTATCAATATCTGCATTGTCAATCACATCACGGTTGCGAATAATACGGGCAAGAACAGGACTGATGTGATATTGCTGTGCAATGGCATAGAAATCTGCCTTTTTCGCAGCGACCATCCATTTACTCATGTGAAAACTCCACTATGCAGAATGTTTCATGCTGTTCATCAGTAAGCTGTACCTGTAATTTATTCTCCTGTTCATAGATCACAGGTATCAATGTATCATGCAGATATGCAGGTTTCTTATATTCTACTCTGACCTGCGTTACATGTGCTGAAACATCCAGATATTCCATTGCTATATTAACATATTCCGCATTATTTACATGATGATTAGAATCTATCTGATTTTTTCTGATAAAGAATGGCTCTTTGGCTACACCTTCTCCGACCAGGTCAATTCGACGTGGGGCATATTCCATATCCAGTTTAGGAGATATTTCATATCCATCCAGAATCTCCTGACTTGGTCTGGCAGGTTTCATTTTCTGAATATCTACCAATGTCCAGATAGATGCTGCCTTCGCCAGTATTTCTCCTTCTACGGTCTTGAGAACAAAATTACGATATCCAATAAATCCCTTAAATGCATAAGGTGTGGTCACCACCTCTACCTGCTCATTGAGTCTCGGTCTTCTCTCTATCACGATCTGCCATGAACCGAGCAGCCACGCCAGATGTCTCTCCTGCAAATAATCCATCGTAATGTTACCTGCCTCAGCTTCAAATATTGCTGCATCCTGAAAAAAATTCAACAGTGCCGGAATCGTCAGTTCCAGATTCTCGTCCGACTCACTGTAGCTTATCCTTGTATCAAATGAATACATGTTGCTCCTGCCTTTCTAGTCTGTTAAACATACCTATGATTATAGTATATCTGTCACAAAAAGGCAACGCCGCCAAATAACGCGTATCAGGTAAATAATCCATCTGTCCAATAAACAGGACTAGCTATTTGATCCATGAAAAAAGCAGCCAAGTTTCCCTAACTGCTCATGTCTATTTTATTATACGAATTAATTCATCTATTTTGGGTCTGTCCATAGGATTTTCAGATAACATCCTAAACAATATACTTTTAATATGTTCATTAATATCATCTGCATTAATCAGTTCACTAGCATCTTCGACGATTTCACCAGATAAAATAAACAAGCATGTTTTTGCAAGAGAATAAATGTCAGCTTTTGCCCAATCAACACCTTGTCCTAGATTTGATTGTAATACTTCAGGTGCAAAAAATTGATTTGTTTGTTCGCTTGCCACTTTCTTCTCTATGTTACTAAATACAGTATAAGATGCATCCTGAGAGTTATCTTTCGTGCAATCAAATCTTGCCAACAATGCTTTATATTTCTTTTTAATATCAAAGATATAGAATGCTTCTGGACAAATATTTCTATGATAAAATGGTGGTTCATAATTGTGTAAAGATAATATTCCTCGACATATTCCGCCAATAATATCCAATTTATCTTCTACAGACAATTTTGAAAGAAACGTTTTAGTCAATTTCAGAGGTCTATTTGGCAATGAGTATACTTGAAATTTATAGTCCCCGTTACTTCCACTTATATTTTCCGTTTGTCTAATTACATTGGCAGGATCATCATAATTATCTTCCCTAAGTTTATTTATTGTATCTATATCTCTACGTTGTGCTAATGAAATAGACTCAACATCAGAAGAGAATATGTAATAAGCACATTGCCCTCTCTTCTCCTTGACAAACAAATATTTCCCGACATCCAATGATAATCCCATTTTATGACACAAAGCTTTTGGAACAGGTATGTAATCCCTAATTGGAATTAATGTACTATCAAACTTCTTTGTAACCACATAATATATGCATAGGAAATCATGGAAAGACCCTATAACCCTAAAACAATTTTCCCTGTTTGGTATATATTCCTCCTGCATTTCTCTATTAACATGAGAACTCATACTGGCTGGAAGTACTCAATAACGTAAAGGAATCGTTCAGCGTTAAATGGGAAGAAACTTCTGCACAATGGACAGAAAATCTGAATAAATGGTGGACTGTTAATGTTGCGCCATGGTTCACTAAGAAGAAATGGGATGATATGCTTGCTAAAGTGCCTACAGCTTTCAAAGATGCTTTTAAGGCGGCGGCCAATGGTGCTTGCTATAGGTTTCCTTAATAAAACCATAAAAGGTGTGGAAGACTTAGTTAATTTAGCTATAGATGCGTTAAAAACAGTAGCAAAAGCTGCAAGTATGGTTCCGGGAATTAGTTTCAGCATAGATATTCCCCATGTACACTTTGAACCAATACATACATTCCAAACAGGCGGATTCCCAGAGGACGGCTTATTCATGGCTAACCACAATGAATTAGTCGGTCAGTTCGATAACGGAAAGACAGCAGTTGCCAACAACGAGCAGATTGTAGATGGAATTAGCCAAGGAGTAAGGCAGGCGGTTGCGGATTTATTAGAGCCATACTTATCAGAACTTGTAAGCTCTAACAGGGAAATTGCAGACAAGGATTCTACAGTGAACATTGACGGAAGAGAGCTTGTTAGTGCAACAGACGAAAGAAGAAACCGTAACGGATTTAGTTTTGCATAAATTATGGTAAACTTTTGTAGAAATTCCCTCTTTATTAAAGTATAATAATACAAAAATAGAGAGGGGGGTTCTACAATGGACAAAATAAAGCGAATAATTTTCATTATTACAGTTGTAAATATTATCTGGTGTACATCATGTGGAACAAAAACGGAGTCTACAATTCAAGAAGAACCTTCTGAGATTGAAAGCAGTTCAGAAGAAATAGAAAGCACGCAAGAGGAACCGCAAATGACTGATGAAGAAAGACTATTGGAGAATTTGACAGCAGAAATAGGAGAAGACGTTGCAAATGAAGCATTGGATATATTGAAAAATCAGATTGGTTTTTCCTGTCTGACTTTCTTACAAAAAATGGGTGATACAGATAACTACAGTATATATGCGGACGGTCAAAGCATAATTCTTACTGCAAGTGATAAGGTATACAGAGTATTTATACCAAATAGTGATTATGTATTCTATGAGGACGATACGGTAAAAATGACTGCGAGTTCTATGCTCGATAGACAAATTGATTCGACACAGCAGTCATATTACTATATTATGGCGCAGGACATTGTTAAGAGTGCATTAAAAAATCCGAGGTCTGCTGATTTTCCGTCAATTATAACTCACGCAGGAGAAATAGAAATGCAGAGAAACGGTTCGCTGGTGGCGGTTAAGAGTTATGTTGACGCAACTAATTCGTTCGGCGCAACAGTGCGGACAAATTGGACAGTTCAATTCGTTGTATATGATATGGAAAATTTTTCGTATGAAGCGGTTTATATCAATATGGATGGTCAAAAATCGGGAGAATTTATTGATTTTGACGAGTGGACACAATGACATAAATAAGAAAATTAAGTAGGGCGGCGCTTGACCGTCCTATTTTTATGCAAATATAATACATTCTATAATATACTTTGCAATAAAAAAATAAACAGGGGGTTGACATAATGGCAAAAGCAACATGGTCCTATGTCAAGATTTAGTACAAGTTAAAATGAGAAA